>Ga0247667_1000112_pt1 | contig 41836 bp, 80 predicted proteins | sample CNK08_metaG_FD_183027 | JGI IMG/M metagenome (GOLD analysis project Ga0247667, IMG submission 183027) | Soil microbial communities from Purdue University Martell Research Forest, Indiana, United States - CNK08 | ecosystem: Environmental > Terrestrial > Soil > Temperate forest > Bulk soil... | reverse complement strand
GTACGATTGCCGGCGCTACGGCGGGGCAGGCAGCTCTAGGGCTGATACCGCTAGCGACAAACTTCATCACAATGAACTCGAGGCTTTAATGAAACTCATTTTTCTGATTGCTCTTTTCTTCATTTCTCCGGCATGGGCTGGTCAGGATATCAGGCTCACAGCGCAGCATGGCGTTCCCGTTACCGAAGCCGACATAGCCGGCAGCACTTCAGTCTGCCTAGAGCCGTACAAGTCTCCGCATAATCAATTGACGGTCTACGACGGAACAAATTGGGTTTCGATCGACGTCGCCAGAGATACCTATTGCCTTTCGACCTCCGGACTTATGGCTCTCACGAATTACGATATCATCGTGAGCGTGAGTGGCGGTCTTCCGGTCCTGGCATGGTCTGCGCCCTACGCTAACGATACAACGCCACCGGCTCGCGCCTGGCAGGACGGCATGGAGGTTATGGCCTCGGATCATACCAAGCTCATCATAGGCGGCTGTCGCATCAACGCGCTGATCCAGTGCGAGGACAATCATACGCATCGTTGGCTCAGCAACTACTACCAGCAGGTTCCGCGCAAGATGCTGGTGCAGGACCCCACCACTGTTTGGATCGTCTGTACCACGAACAATTCCCCATACTGCAACGCCACAGCCTATCGGCAGGCGAACGGAAATCCAGCGAACCAGCTTGATTTTTTTTGCGTGACTAGCTGCCTTGTCGACGTAACCAATAAGGCCGAAGTCATTAGCGGTCTACCTGGCGGTGGCGGCGCGGCATTCGTCGGGATTGGCCTGAACGGAGCAATCGGAGACGTCTCGGATAGCAAGCAACAGGCCAGCATGCTCCCCACCACCATACAGGTGTCCTATCCGACAAGTGCTCATTTCTTTGATTATGTCCCGCCTGGCCACAACACGATGCCGGCGCTCGAGCATCTGTATGTTTCTGGCCAATATACTTGGATGGGCTCTGTCCCGCCTTCTCAGGTTTCAGGAATCTTTGGCAAGGTGTGGAACTGATGTACCGCATCTCAGCCGTAGCATTTCTGTTCCTGCAGGTCGTATCCCCATCACTTGCGCGCGATCCGAATGCGCTCTATGTCCCGGCCCCATTCATCGTCGCTGACCCAACGCCGAACTATTTCCCGGACTGGAATAACCCGCAGGGAAAAATTCAGGTCTCCTGTGCGCCGCAGCCAGGACAGGTCAAGATCGACAATGATATCCTTATTAGCCAGTCTAATGGGACCAATTCCGCGAACGGAGTTCACATCCCTGTCAATCCGACCAAGCTCATCAATTACAACATCAAGGATGGCGGTTGCTATACAGCCAAGCCAGGGGGACCTATTGATCCTCTGCTAGGCGCCACTGGCTATCCGCCTGGCTTGTCTGCTCCATATCCAACGGGGAGTTGGTTCAGTTCCTATGGCGACCAGCGCATTACTTCCGGCAAGGCTGATCGGGTCAACCTGATCCCGATTGGTGTAGGTGGTTCCTACATGCACGATTGGGAGCCGGGCGGGGCGAACAACATCCGCCTTGGCGTTACGGCATTCAGATTATCTGCTGCAGGTCTTGTTCCTACCCGAGTTCTTATTGATCAGGGCGAAAGCGACCTTAACACGCCGGGATCGGTATACCAAGCCAGCCTGCAGAACCTGATCAACAGCATTCACTCCTATTGGCCGAATGTGGATATCTACGTCGCTCAGGTAACCTACATCAATGGCCTCACGTCGTCAGCGGTCGCAGCGGCGCAATTGGCTGTGGTGAATCCCGCCGCGCATGTCTTCCAAGGACCAAATGGCGATCTGCTCGGGGCACCATATCGATATGACAATATCCATTTCAGTTACCCCTACGGCGCGACGACATGGGGTCAGCGTTGGAATGCAGTAATCCCATGAAAACGTCACCAAATGGGCGATCCTTCATCGAAGCTTTCGAAGGAAAATTTCTCCACACTTATGACGACGGAACCGGGGTTCTGACAATCGGATATGGCCATACGTCGGCTGCCGGTCCTCCTGCTGTGTATCGTGGTCAGACGATCACCGATGCGCAATGCGACGACATTTTGGCTACGGATCTTGCCGCAGTCGAGCGAAACGTCGAGCGCTACATCAAGGTTCCGATGACACAGCCGCAGTTCGATGCTCTGGTGTCGTTCGACTTCAACACCGGGTCTCTCGCCAAATCATCGATCGATGACAAGATCAACGCAGGCAATTCCAGTGCAGCGATGGCTACGCTTCTCCAATACGATCATGCTGGAGGCAGGCAGATGGCTGGACTCACCCGTAGACGTCATGCCGAGGTGTTAATGTTCAACGGCAATGTTACGGGCGCCCTGAACCTTGCAGGCGCTCATGCAGCGACAGGAACGACGATGCCGCAAGCCACCGCGCGGCCTTCTACGATCGCCATACCATCACATCCATCTGTGTCCCATCCAGCGCCTGGCAGTATCGGCGCCTTCATCGCGTCTCTCTTCACACGCCTATTCGGAAGGAAATGACATGACGGAATTTTGGCTAAGCTTCTCGCTCGGTTTCGGCTGCGGCGGGGCTCTGATATGGTTTTTCAAGGGCACTATCCAAAAGATGGTGATCGGTGCCAACGCGCTATCCGCGAAGCTTCACGCGCAGGCCGACGCACTAAGGAAGTCCTGAGATGTTTGCGAGCATCACGCAAAAGCTCAAGGGCTGGAAAACAATTATCTTCGCGCGGTTTCTCGTTCTGATGGGGCTATTGGCCGGCGCGGTCGTGCCGCTTCTCCAACTGGTCAACGGGGATCAGATCGGCATTTTCATCCCCCCGAAATATACACCGTTCATTCCGATTATCGTTGCAGCGATCGGCATGATAACGGAATGGCTGCGTCACGTCACGACTGGTCCGGTAGGATCCAAGGGTGAAGTTGCCGCCACGCCGCAGACCAAGGCAGGCGACTGATGTTCGCCTTCGCAAGCCTCATATTCCAGTTTCTCGGTGGCCCCGTAGCCAAGGCGCTTGTGAGTGCCTATCAGGCTCACCTTACGGCCACTACGACCGATAACCAGACGGCTGCCGAGTTGGCTGGGAAGGAGATCGGAGCGCAGCAGGCCGAAATCCTCGCAGAATCGCAATTGAAGATCTCAGAGATTGGCCATCCATGGGAGGTGGAGAAGCTCTTCGCCTATGTGACGCTCGTCTACTATTTCAAGCTACTCGTATGGGACAAGGTGCTTGGACTCGGAACGACAGACCCGCTAGTGGGTTGGGTTTCCGTGACTGCCAATCTCGTGATCTCGTTCTACTTCGTAAAGCGTGGATTTGAGAACGTAGCCAGGATCATCAAGCGATAGACATGTCCGATCTGGAAAAGATTGTCGTCACAAATCCTGATCCGACCGTCGCAGTCAAAGAAGCTCTGACGCTTGCGATCAAGAACCTCTCCAGCCAAATCAATAGCCGAATAGATGCTAACGATAGGGCAGTGACTTTGGCCCGTGACGAACTGGCTTCCACATTGTCGGCCATGGTTCTGACCATTGATGGAAAGTTTGCTGCTAACAAGGATCTGGTCGACCAGCTTGCCAAGGCAAATGCTGTAGCTCTGACGGCCGCGCTATCAACGCAGAAGGAGTCTGCCGCGAAAAGCGAGGTTGCCATTGGTGACATGCTTAAGCAGTTGCAGGCGTCTTTTGTCACCGCAAACCAGACTACGAACGAGAAGATCGATCGCCTGACATCACGCATGGACACTGGAGAGGGTAGGGGTAATGCCACGGTTGAGAGCAAGCAGGATCGATCAACTGACAAAGGTCAGACATTGGTCCTCGCATCCGTTCTTATCGCTGCGGCTGCGCTGATATTTGGCGTAGTCATGGGCCTGAGGCCTTAACATGCAAATCACGGGGGAGTGCCAAGAGCCGATAATCAACAATGGAATTGTCAAGTTCCTGATCTCTGATCACTCAGGAAGACAGCCGCAAGAAGCATGGTTCAATGTGCTCAGGGAGAAATTCAACTTGAAGGCAGGAAAACGGTATCGCATCACGATTGAAGAGGAGTAGAGACCATGGGCGCAAATATCTGGTTCTGGCTAATCTATGTTCTCGTCGGATGCTTCGGAATCTGGGGCATCGGTCCGTGGGGCGAAGCAAAGCCATATGGTGCGTTCGGTAGCTGGCTCGTGCTATTCATCCTCGTGGGGATTCTCGGGCTGCACGCGTTCGGAAGCCCCATTCGTTGACGCGCAGGGTTCGGACGTTCCCGCTGGATGTCGCTATGTGAGTGGTGTTACTGATTGTTCGTTGCCGCCGGCCGAGCCGGCACCGCCAAGCATTTGCCGGAATTGTTGAGGCGACCCAACCCAACCGGTCGAAACGGTTAGGTCAGGTCTGGCCACCCACAGAGCTAGGGGGCTCTACAGATGGTTGAAAGCAGTCTATTCCGAACGAAGTTAATATTTTGACTACGTTCGTCGAGCTTCGGTTTGTGGAACAGGAAGCCGGGGTATTTACGAAGCTGATCGGCGTTGCCCAATACGGTTCCGAGCTATCGCACGTCGACGGAGTGACGGACGAAGGAACCTACATCGGAGCCCATCTTTTCGGTGGCGTGCAAGAGCTTCAGCCCGGCTATGATGCAGGCTTCAGGCGGGAACTATTCGTCCGTCTGAAGGCCACCGAGGAACAGGCCGCTGCCTTCGTCGCGTTTCTGCGCAGCCACCTCCACGAGCCCTACGATCCCATTGCGGTGACCTACTTTTGGGGGCCGTTCGCCAGCCGAAACTGGCATGAGCCTGGCGCTTGGGAATGCACTCAGTTCATTGCTACGGGGCTTCTTGCCTGCAAACTGCTACCCGAAAACAAGGAGGTTCCGGCCGGCCGCATCACCCCGACGATGCTCTATTGGTTGACTAGCACTTTGGAAGCTATGGCCAACGGTGGGGCGAATGCTTGATGCGGTTTTCGAGCACATCTACATCTCGTGCATTGCATTTGGATTTATTGGTTCCGCCCTGCATCTCTATAGGGTTGAGGAGAAGGTATCGGCTCGAAATGTCATCTGGAACTTGGTCGCCGGAATGATTATGGCGAACCTTCTTGCTCCTCAGTTGTTGAAGGTAATTCCGCTCCCTCTCGAGCTGATCTCTCTAGGAGTTGGAGCCACCGGAAAGCATTGGTTCATGCTCATAGAGGTGATGTTCAGCAAACTGGATTTGCTCGGAAAGACAAAGAATGAATAACCTCCTCCAAGCATCCATCTACTTTTATTCGCTCATCGCCATGTCTGGCGCATGCCTTTTGCTCTACGTCTTGTATCTGGCGATGGATGATCTTCATCTCAACAGAACCGACAAACCGAGCGTAATTCTTAGCCGCAAGCGGGCGTTCTTTGCCGATGCCGTCTTTATCGGTCTGACGGTTGGATTCCGAGAATACTGGATCGTTCACCCGGTCGTTGCACTGGTAGCATCAGGGTTCATCGTTGGTGGAGCGTGGATCTTGGTTGTCAACGTCATCTCTCTGCGCGATAGGGCTCCCCATAATCCAGATCACGGATATCACACTCAACCAGCGAGGGCTCATTGGTGGCGCAGGATATGAAAGAACGACAGTCTGATGATCCGTGGCAGGCTGTCAGGAACGTTATTGCTCATGCAATTGAGGGAGTCGTTGCTATCGTCGGCGCGCTCGCTCTCATCACCATTGTTGGGATGGTGATCGAGTCCAGAGGCACATACGTCGAAGACCATGAGCGATGCCTGAAACATGCCACCAACGGTTACGAGATCGAGCAGTGTCACTGACATGAGGCCCTATGACAGGTGGACCGATGAAGAGGCGCTAATATGCGCTTGCGTCATGTTCATCGGAATGAGTGTTGGCCTGTGGGGGTTCTTCAGCGTTCTTAACGGAGCAATTTGATGGGGTACTTTATCTTCAATATCGCGATTCCAGCCGCGATCGGCCTGCTGCTGATCGGGTATCTCATCGCCCGAGGCGCAACGGTAGGCATATGATCAACCTTGTTCGCTGGCTCATGATCTTGGCTGCGATCGTGCTAGCGCCGTTCTGGGCGCTTTGGGTTGGGTGCGGCTGGATCGCTGATCAGTTGGAGCGCAAACGATGGGCATCATCGCCTACACCATCCTAATCCTCATCCTGATAGCAATTTGCGATCCAGGGTGACTACGCTTCGCTCTTGAGCGCTATCTCAAAGAGATCCGCTAAGAATGTCATTGACCGCAAGTGCGCAAACCGTCCCCGGAAGACGCTGCTTCACTACCAGCAGCGCAGCCCGCAGCATGCTCTCGTACCTTCCCCACTCAGGATCGTCTACGCCGATGTGACCGTTATCCCGGTCAGCGTCGATCATTGCCTGGGTAGCGGATTCGAAGGTCTTCATTGATGTTCTCCGTTGTTTTAGCTTAGTAGGGCTAACTGTACTCTTTCCGAATCAGCTCGGACATCTCCAGCCAGCAGCCACATTTGTTCTCGTCTTGGCACGGCTCCCCAGTTTCTTCGCAATCATTTTCTTCTTGGACCGCTCTCAAAAACGCGGCTTGGATTATCTCCGCTTCTGCCAACAGTGACCTCATGGTTTCGTTACCTCACCGTTAGCGATGTCTCGCGCGATCATTCTCTCTTGATGCTCAAGCAGAGCGGTCTTGCCACGGAATAGGCCGCCGCAATGATGGCATGACCAGCCGTGTTTGATCCCGCGCCACGAATAGCGGCCAACGGCCTCTCCGAAGTCGTCTTTCTTCGTGGCCCAATGCGGTTCGCCTTCTGTCATCGTTAGCGCTGCTCCTTGGCTTTCTTGGCTAACGCCATAATGCCCGCCAATTCGTAGGACGAGATTCGGATGCTGGCGCTGTTGCGTCCTGTCGTCGATATCGAAATATCGGTATCAGACGGGAAGTTTGAATCAGCCACGGCCAAAACACCAGCAATAGCCTTCTCGATACGATCGTCGCTCATGATGTCCCCTGTTGTGATGTTAAGGTTAGTCAACTTAAGGTTAGTCAACCAACTTAAGATCGGCTTTGATCAACCTAGGACTCTCGTTCAAGATAATAACCGCTGGCGCAATATAATGCTCCCAATCCATACCTTCGTCATCGTTGTGTCCGAGGCCCCGCGCGATTTGCCGCGCAATACGCTCAACGTGCTTTTGCTGGATAGGGGTCATGTGGGTATATCGATGGTCTATCATGTTGGTTCGTCCTTTGCGATCTTGGCGACAATGCTGGCCAACCGCAATGCACGAACAACCTTCTGCTTGTCCGCTTGCGATAGCTTGTATTTGTCAACTTGAACCACGCAATCATCTGGCTCTATGATGTCGGCCAATCGGCCCTCAATCGTGAGGTCTTCTACTGGAAATTCGCTCATGTGCCTTCCTTTAACTGCTGATTAATACTGACCATTGGGCAACCCGGACTCGAACACCCAACCGCAATACGACCGCATCCCGCACATTCCCGCGACATGCGGTATGCGGGGCAGTTCTTGCGACTATCTATCTGGTGCTGCACCTCGGCGCGAACGGCGAGCAGAGCATCGTAAGCGTCGGCAAAGCTACTGTCGTGGGTTTCAACTCTACTATGTGCAACGCCGGACCGATCCACTGCGACAGTGAATGTGAGGATGGATGCGCCCATGTTTGCAGTACCTACCTATTAAAAGAAGCGGGCGCGCTTGCCAATCCCGACTGGCCTTGGTCCGGATTTGGCAAAACTCTTGCCTCTGTTCTTGCCGCGCAGCGCTGGACCTTTGTGCTTTGGTTTCGACGTCATCATGACACTATAACTCGGATGGGCTCTGCGCTTCTTCCCGGTAGCCATGCTGTTTCCCCTGACGACGCGTTAATGCTTATTGAGTAGCTGATCGATGCGCTGTTGCCGGCGCCAGTCTTGATTGCTGCGGCCGAGATGCCAAGCGCCACAGTCGCGGCATTGGTAGATGTTCATGCCCTTGTTCTTGAGCTTCCTGAGAAGAACCTTGGCGCCGAACTTGGAATGCTTCACCTTCCCAGATTTGCACATCCCACTTTCCTTTGCTTGCCGTCAGCGTTGAAGCTCAAGACCGTTCGGATAGGTCTCGAACCAGTTATAGTCGAAGACGCCAACGCTCTTGTGCCCACGAGGTGTCGGATTATCGAAGGTGACCATCACATGCCCTTCGTCGGTGATCTTGACGGTTCCGACCTCGTCGCGGCTGACGTGCCGGACTCGGTCGCCGTTCTTGAAATTCTCTGGCTTCGCCATACCGCCTCCTGCGTTCCCCCGCCGTCCTGATGGCGCGGGCTTTCCGTCACTGCGCTTCGCACACAAACCAGCCGTTCCCGCCGCACGCCTCGCACGGGGTCTCCGCCACGTCGGGATGACTGAAGCCGCACCCCGCCTCATAGACGTGGATGGTCTTGGCGATGTAGCCTTGGCCTCCGCAGGCCTCGCAGTCAGCGAGGAACTCAGGGGTATGATCCTGGCCGGTCAGGTGACCAAGCTTCTCAGCATCGGCTCTCAGGGCGTCCATCATTTCCTTGTCCATCCGAATCTCCTCACCGCCTATTGCCGCTTCCCGCTCTACCGATAGCTGACGCGGGCCTTGATTTTGCTCAACGTTCCCGATGCAGGGCGTTAAGATTAACGAAGAATTTCCACTTTAGAATCAATGTCACGGTCAGTCATGGTCAGTCATCAGGTTTCCGGCTTGTTCCGATGCTTCAGCCTGGCCAGTTGCACGACTTCTATTTTGTCCTCGGCGCCGCGGCTATAGCGCTGCGTCATCGCAATGTTGGAGTGGGTCGCAGCGTGCCGAACGTGCTCCAGATCAGCCCCGGCGTCCGTGGCTTCGCTGATCGCGCCAGCCCGGCTGTCCATGTTGCGGACTTCCTTTGGCACGCCAGCGGCCTCCGCAATGATCCTCCACCAGCGTCGAAACTCGGGCCCGGTCCATGGCAAGCGGTCCCATTCTGAAACAATGATCGGTCCTGAGACCGGTAGCAAACTACGGTCCCACCTTGTTTCTACGACCTTCTTCCCGCCGCGCTCGATCTCCACATCGTAAATGCATTCCGGCGCGATGACATTGAGTTCATCGCGGACCATCGGGGCATTGCGCAGGTTGATCTCTATCATCTTCTGCCGCTTGCTGGTGAGGTGCCGCAGCGTCATGTTCTGGTCGATCTCTTCCCAGCGAATCCCGCGCAACCACTTCAGACCCTCCGCTTGCACGTCGGAGATTCCCGGCTCCCGGATCGGTACCCATTCCCCGATGACGTCCTTCTGCCGGAGCATGCATTCGAACTGGATTGCCTGGGCAAGCGCGATCGAGGGGCGGCTGAGCTCGTGCGCCTTGGCGCGGATGGCAATCGCTTGGGCGGCCGTCAGGCGCTCGGTGCGTGGCTTGGGCATCGCGAAGCGCATCTTACTCAGGATGCCAGACAGGCGCCCACAATCATCGTCCTCCAGGAGGGTCGCGCCGAAGCTGAACAGCGTCCGCAACATGCCCATCTTCGCATGCGCGATAGCGATCTTTCCGCCGGCGGTCCAGTCCTCGTGCAGGCGGCTGAAGGTCCGACCCTTCAGGTCGGCCAAGAGTTTGTCGCCGTGCTCGGTCTCGATCAGCGACATAAGGGCGTCGTAGTGGACGCGACTGTTGTAGCGGATCTTGCGGTACTGCGAATCCGGGTCGGTCTTGTAGGCGCGCATGAGCGATCTGAGCGTGCCATCGAACGGGCCAACCTCGGGCAGGCCGCCGCGGGACCAGACGAGCATCTCCTGCTGCAGCTCGTTGCAGCGGTCGGCGATCACGTCCCATTCTTCCTTGCTCGGCTCCTCAAGTCCGGTCCAGAGCTTGACAGACTTAGTGCCGAACCCGCGCTTGACCAGATCCGTGCGCGCCTGCCAGCGGGCTTCCCATTTCGTCCCGCGCTGCCGCCAGATGAGACCTGGCGCATTCCGGACCTTCACGGGCTTAGTCATTTCACGTCCTCGGGCTTCAGCTTCAGCTTGATGCAGAGACGCAGGAGTTTTGCGACGGGTTCTGGCGGTCCCTTGGCGGCGTAATTCTGTCCGGTCCTGGCCGAGACGCCAAGCCATTCCCCGGCCTCTTCTTGGTTGAGGCCGAGGGATTTGATGGCGGCTTTGTATTGGGTGGGGGTCATTAACGTAAATCCAGGAGCTTTTTCATGACCCCGACCGGTATGTCACCAAGAGCAAATTTGTCCTGTTGATTGCGCGTAAGGCGCTCCACGACAGCAGTTGCTCCAAACGTTAGATAGAAGCATGCAGGGTGCCATTGTCCCTCTATGTTCGGGGCATAGGTCGGACTTACCGTCTCGCGATCGTCTGCCAAGTCGCCGCATTTTGTGCAGACACAGAGATGGCGAATATCATGTGCCTTCAGTTTTGTGCGTCCGTTTGGTAGGCGATGCATGGACATCTGCGTTGCTCCGTTGCTGACAAAAGCAACATACGAAGTATTTTCGTATTACGCAAGTCTTTCGTATTCACGAAATATTACGATCCACCTTAAGCCCGTTCGTGCGATCAAGGTAAGCCTTCACAGCCGGCCAATAGCGCCTGTCTCCCCACAATTTCTTCTTTTGGGGGAAGCCTGAGGCGCGATCCCGGTCGAGGGCATGCAGCGCGGCTCGAGCAATCTTCTCCGGCACGCCCATACGCCGGATCAGCTCTGCGTCGGTGACGTAGAGCGTTTCGCGGGTGTCATGGTCGAGCGTGTCGGTCATGGCTTGATCTGTTTGACGCTCACACTACGCTTGAGGCGCCGTGCGTACATTCTGATTTCGCTATCACCGTCGCCTTGGCTGATGATGATGTCTTTGCTATCGGGATGCTTCGCGAGCGCCCGAACTGCTTTGCCGGCAACGATGACGTTATCGAGGTCGCATTCGAAAATGAATTTCCCAAACATCTGAGGTCCCTTAACAGTTCGTTAGCGCTGTTCGAAAGCAGGATCGTTGATGATCCGGTTGAGCGTCGGATAGCAGCGGGCGAGCTGGCGCAGAGCACCGAGCGGAACCTTGACCATCACGGAATCGTCAGCGGTTTCGAACAGTCGCGCGACGCTATCGATCTCCAGGCCATTCAAGGCCAGTTCAACGTCGTTGATCGCGTCACGCATCTGCTGGTGCTGTGATCTCATGGCTTCTCTTATCCCGAGGTTAGAGCTGCAGCGATCTTTTCGACCGCTTCAAATTCCATGCGGCGCACCTCGATCGGACCCGGCGGCAATCGCTGCATGCCGGCCTGCTCGATACGACCACATTCGCCACTGAATATATGCCGCGCTTTATTGAGAGCGCTATCGCTGCGCAGTAACTCCATCACCTCGGCATCCGTCCGTCTTGTCATGTTGGTTTCCCTATCCGATGGTTAGCGCCGTTCCGTGAACTCGATGATCTCTTGCGGGACGCTACGCTTGGCCTGTCCGGCTACCTGGAGCTGAACCTTGATGGTCCTCAGAATCTCGCGCGACTGGGCAGCTATCGCGTCAGCGCGGTTCGGCATGATCTGGTCATGCTTGAGGTCGGTCAGCGTCTCCCAAAGGATGTCCTTCAGGCTGCTAGCCGAGAGAGGCCGAATGACGGTTTGGACCCCGTTCTTGGCCAGCTTCGCGCTGACGGCTCTGCCTTTTGTTGCGGCGACGGTCTTGGTATTTTGACGCTTCGAGGTCTTCATTGGTGGTTCTCCGTTTGATTTCTTTGTTTAATTCAACGGTCAGTCTGTATGCGTCCGCAAATGCACCAAATTTTTTCGCCCTATAGCGGGCGTCGTATTCGCGCTTCCATTCTTTGTACCAAGGCTGCCGGCAGTACTCGACATGCTGCGGCGCTCGTTTCTTGCGCTCCTTGGCAGCCTTCACCGGATCATATGTGCGCTTGAAATAGTCGCGCTTCTTGGCCTTTAGCATCTCAAGGTTTTTGGTCCGGTAAGCCAAATCGTAAAGCCTCTTCTCCTCAATTCGCTGCGCTTTCGTCTTCCCTTGGCGCCGACCGAGGCCGGAACAGCGGCGGTTACAGTAGAGGTTTAGACCTCGCTCACGCGCACGGTTGACGTGGCCGGCGGATTTGTCGGCGGTCTTTCCACAATGCGCGCAGCGATACTTCATGGCCTTATCAACTCGTTAACGAAAGAGCGGCTTGAAGCACAACTCGCATTCTCTCAATACGAAGTTGTTTTTGAAATGCTTGATACTCAGCCGGACCACCAACAGGTGAGGCCCAAATCTCTTGCTGCTCCCAAGGCAAAGATTCATCGCGGATTACGTGCAGGGTCTTATACGAATACCCATGAATGCGGTCGTGCGCGTCAGCCTTAAGAGCATCCTCGCACATTTTGTCTGTTACCTGCACGGACATTGGGTTTTCCTTAAGTGGTGTTTATCGCTTACGCGCGACCCTTGCTGCTCATCACTTCGGCAACCGCCTGTCGGTTGCCTTCCTCGACGTTCTGGGCGACAATCTCCATGACCATGGCCGGCGTATAGGCGCGCTGGTCCTGCATCGCGCACAACTTGCCCAGCATGTTCGCCGCTATTGCCAGCATCTCAATTGCGTCGAGATGCTCAGCATGCTTACGGACCAGCGCGACGAGTTCTTGATAGACGATCTCGTGCTCGGGACTCGCGGTATGGATTTTTGTTTTCATTCGCCCACCCTCGACCCGTCGTCCCATGTGAACTCGCCATCAGGCTGTCCGAACGTGAAATGAGTTCGGCAACCGACGCAGTACGTCCCGGTGTAGAACTTGGGGTCACGCGCGTAGGTCTCGGCCAAAGCGAGCCCCATCGTTGTGGCTACCCCGCACTTTTTGTGCACATAAGTGCGGCGAACTGGCTGAACAAAGCCGCGAGCACGCTCTTCGGCGCTCAGGACCACGTAGCCCTTCTGCATCCCGCTCGGCTGGATTTCGCGGTGATCGGGAGTTAAAGAAAGCAGAGCATCACGCGCTATTCTACCTTCAGGTCCATGGACAAGAACGTTCCCGCTGGGTGCACGCTCGATGATGTCATATGCGTCCATCGCATATGGAGATACCCATCGCCGATCGCTCTTTTCTATCCGCTCCAGCGCCTTCCTCGCGCTCGCAAGCTGGGCGCGGAGTTTCGTTAGTTCCTGATCGCGCCTATCGTTGATGGTCTCAACCCACGCAAATATCTCAGCCTCATCAGATGTTTGCTTTTGAGCAAGCTGGGCGCGGAGGCTGGCGATCTCGTCGGCGGCTTCTTCCAGAAGGTTTCCAGGCTCTCCATCCCAAGCTTCAGCCTGTTTGAGGAGCCGTTCACATAAATCACTCATTAAAGCGCTCCCCACTTGCTTGCGTCATAGCCCTTGTCTTTCCGGGTGCGCCAGAGATCGCGTGACCACCCTGCGACAGTCCACGCGCCGACAAAAGCCAAGACGTAGATCATTGCTGCACTCATGGCTCAACCTTTCGTCCAGTAGTCTGGATGTTCAAGATTTAGCTTGCGCAGCTCGGCTACCGTCTTGGTAGTTGTACCTGCATATCTTGCCTCATCGCACATGAACTCACCTTGCCAACAAGAGGCTTGCAGACAGCGGTCACAAACCGTAACCCGAAGGGCTTCCAGCGCGCTCGGCTCAGTCATGGCTTAACCTTTCGGTGTCGGGGCATTAAGAAAATATCCAAGTCTGTGAGCGACCGGGGAACAGGCCGTCTTCTGCGGCGAGAACCTGGGGATGCTGCTTGATCTTCTCGGCGATATCCACCGAGACTTGACCGGCTTTGCCGCCAGGTTGCCCAGGAATGACGTGATAGACATAACCTATGGGTGTTGCGTTCGTGCAGGTCTTGACCATGCGCGATCCCTTGATCTGCATGGTGATCATCGCCTTCTTGAAACCCATGTAGACGGTCATTTGCTTTAATTCCCAATTATGGTGCGTAGGCCAGCGTGGGCGGGCCGGCATGATAGTAATTCCAGATGAACCACGCATGGTTGAACGAAGGCGATCCGGTGCTGTCTTCGAACCACCGGATACGTTTGGTCAGGACGATCTTTCTTGCGAAGATCGGACAGTCTGCGAAAAGGTGCGCGCGTGTCTTGGCGTGGTCGAAATCTGTCCGCAAGAGCATGGCAATCAGTCCCCAGCCTTGTGTTAGTACAAGGGCGTGCTGAATAAACTCAGTCGCAAGCTCATACGGCGGATTGGTCACGATCGCGTCGCATGCGGTCGTGGTGCATTTCAGGAAGTCGTCGCCGTTCTCGATGTCAGAGGAAAAGACATCGTGTGATCGCGCCAAGACAGCGGACATTTTTCCTGTTCCGGCGGCGGGCTCCCAGATCTTCAATCGACGTGACTGGATGTGAGGCAATAGCGTTTCCGTCACCCACGCCGGCGTCTCGTATAGATCCCGCTCTTTGCGCTCGTATCCGGAATCTCGTTGTGACATTTGCCTTTGTTTCCCATTACCGAGAGAAGCCACGTCTGACGACAACGCCAGACATCTTCTTCTTGAATCCACTTGCCTTTGATCCTGGCATCGGCCGACCCTTGCGCTTCATGCCGAACGTTGCCTTGAGCACGCGATCGGCCTTTGCCATGCGCGGGTTGTCTTCCTCGAATGTCTTCTTCGTCGCGCAGACGTCGCAATAGACGGCGATATTCTCCATTGTTGGTTCACCGCCGAGCCCGTCCGGCTGCACATGCTCGAATATCAGATGGCCGGCGCGGATCACCTTGCCGCAGCCTGGCGCCTCGCACTTCGGAATCCCGTCAGGCTTGCAGGAACGGGCAAACGCAGCCTTCTTGATTGCCTGCGGAAACTCGGTGCGCTTCTCGCCTCGCATGTTCATGCTAACTCAAGCTCCCGAAACTTCACGCCATGCGTAGCGCCGAAGGCATAGATTAGTTCTATGAGATCTCCCATCTCCGACTTGGAAAGGTCAGACGATGATCGGCCGAGCTCCACGAAACCGGTTCCGTCTATATTCGGGACAGCCCGCGTCTCGCGCTTCAACGCATCAAGGAAGACCAGTTTCCAGTCATTCGGCGTCAGCTTGGCGCCGTGCCAATGAACTTGCATGGCTACTTCCGTGAGCATCGCCCATAGCTTGGAGTTCTGATCCAAAGTTCGCCGCGCTGCCTTGAACTCAACGCGCGTGCCGCTCGGAAGCTTCGCAGCCCAATTGGCAGCGCGCTCGCGCTCGGCTCGGCTGTTGAGAATGATAGCGGCCCGGCTCATGCTGCTTCCTGTCCGTACAGGCTATTGAGCTGCGAAAGCTTGACGGCTAGTTCCAGCAGGAAGCCTGCGATTTCGTTTTCGAGTTCTGAAATCCGCTTGTCGTCACGGGGCACGCGCCGGATAAACAATCGCATCTGCTCGGGCATGCGGGGATCATAGGAGACGAAATCACACCACTTCCGTCCCGTACAGGCCATCTGGAATTGGATCTGGGTTTCGTACCTTGCGGGGACGGCCTGGCCGAGCAGTGTTTCCAGATGGGTAGCGGTTTGGGGACACTTGATCTCGACTAGGCCGTCCTCGCCGACCAAGCCATCTGGGCTGCATCCGGCTTGGCCAATCTTGGGATGGGGAACGAACGCAACTTCTTCGACCGTCACGCCTTGGTAGAAGCAATAGGCGTCGCGCGCTTCCGGCTCGGTTTCGGTGCCGTGCTGCATGGCCGCGTTGGTATAGGACTCCGCTGGCGTGCCAGTCAGGCGCTCCGCAATGAGCTGAGCAGCGTAGTTGGCTCGGCTAGCGCTGTACCCGCTCTTAGTCCTGGCTACCACGTCAGCGACACGCGAGGCCGTGACCTTACCGAGACGAAGCGCTTTCCATTCGTCGGAACCTTGGATGATTTCCGCGGTCATGCCGTCTTCCTTTTCTTGTTCAGGGCGGCGACGGCGCGCGGGAAGTCCTTCGTCGAGATATCGGCAAAGCCGCCGACCTTGAAATATCGGCAGAATGCTTCCTTATCGGCTCCGACCTCATCGGCGAGGGTCACTAGTTCCTCAACCTGCTCCAGGCTGATTGCATTGCCCGGCGCGGCCGCCCCGTCGTCGTCCTTCGCAGCAGCGAGCCCAAGCATCTGCACGAGCGAGTAGCGCTGCAGGTAGGTAAGCGTGGAGCCGATCGCCTGAATGGCATTCTTGTTGCCAGAGGTATCGGCGCCGGCGGTTAGTGCAGTTTCCTCGCTATGGCCGTGGCCGAACAGCACGCAGGTCACGGTGATCGTTTTCTCGGTCTGCAGCGTTTTGAAGCGGTAATACAACCCATGGCGCGACAAGACCGGATCTATAGCTTTCGCGATAGCGGAGAAGTCCGCATATTTCTTGTCATTGTGGCCGGTTGCGTTTCGTATCACGATCGGGAGTTCGCCACCTGCAGCAGCAAGAGCTTTTTCGAACGCCTTGCGAGCGTTGCCAGCTTCCCAGCGCTCCTGCAGGTTCATCAACTTCTCGATCATGTCGAGATCGGCGCCTGATGAGACAGCGCGGTTAAGCATATCCATCGGCGTGATCGCCAAAGCTTGCTGCTGCTCGATCTTTTCGACTGCGTTGTTGCTCATCCGAAAATCCTCCCTATCACCATCCCGCCAACGTCATAGAACGCCCAACGCGCGATATTCAGCAGAATGAGCCAGATCAGAACTGTTCTCGTATCGATCGCGTAGTCGTCGCTCATATCTTCCGCTCGATGCATTGGCGGATGATCTCCAGATCGCGCTCGAACCCGTCATCTGGTAGCCGGCGATCTTCAGGCTTTATGCCCATCTCGCGCTGGAGCTGCCAGATTGCCAGGAGATCATTGGCGCGGGTTTGGCTGTCAGTGCGCATTGACGCGCTCCTTCTTGCCGGCCGGCGTCAGCATCGCCTTGAAGATCGAGATGTCGGTCTTGCGCTCGACGATGGGGCGGAAGCGGGTAGAACAAAACCCAGCCTGGTCTACCCGTGGCGCTATCTCGGCGAGACGAAGCCACATCTGACCAAATTCTATGTTGATGCTTCGGATCTGATAAACAGATCCGCGTGCAATTAAGCTTTCAAACCCGGATGCATTCACGCACACGACCTTCTGCCCAACTCTGAACATTCACGCCTCCCAATTCTTCCGAAGATCATGCGCGTAATCAAAAGCCGCAGCCTGCCTGTCGAAATCCTCCGGCTCCTGCAGTTCGAGCGATTCGACCAGATCGGCAATCGCTGCATGGCGGGTGTGGCCATACCCGCGCACGCGGCCGTCATGTCGCTCAAGATAGGCACCGAACTCGCCGTTCGGGCAGAGACCGGTGATCACGTCATCGGTTGCAAAATGATGCGTTCGGCACTGTTCCATCACGCGATCCCCCTCAAAAAACGAGCGGCCGAAATCCCGAGGTGATCCGTGAGCGCAAGCATCGTGCTCACGGCCACCCGGTTCTTGCCGGCTTCGTATTTCTGGATTTGCTGGAAGCTGACGCCGATCGCGGCGCCGAGATCGGATTGGCTCAGGCCAAGATTCTGGCGCATCACGCGCAGCCGCTCACCGAGCTTGATATCGACTGCTGTGCATTTTCTCGGAATGGATGCCATGTCGTGCTCCCGTTGCGGTAGAAGCACTCAAGCACGGCTTTACTTGACTGTCAAGCGTTGCTTTAGCTATTGGTCAAAAAAAGATTGCCCGGCCCGAACCGGGCTTCAAGCCACTTCGTCGGTTTCCTTCAGGATTGACCTGGCAACAGCGTTCAGCATCGCCCGCTGGGAGGGCGTGAGCTGCTCGATCGTTGTTTCTATGGAGTCCGGGGCAGGAACCGGACTTCCGCCCTCCAGCAGCCAAATAGCCGGCACTCGGAGCAGCCTTGCGAGCGGAGCTATCTTATTGAGATCGGGAATCGTGTCGTCTCGTTCCCACCCCGAAACCGCCTGAGCTGAAACGCCAAAATGCTTTCCGACGGCGGCCTGAGTGAGATGAGGTTTCAGCCGTTCCCGAGCGGTCTTTATGCGTTTTCCTAAAGTCATTTCAATATTATAAAGCTCTGCTTGATCGAAACAACAAAGCAACGCTTGACTTTGATATAAAGCTATGCTTGAGTTTCGAACTATGAGCGACAGAACAGAAGCACTCAAACGAGCAGTCGAGAGAACCGGGGGGCAAGCGGCCTTCGCCCGGGCGATTGGCGTCACACCGCAAGCAGTTTCCCAATGGGTCGAGGTTCCACCCTTGCGGGTGCTCAAGGTCGAAAGCGTCTCTGGCGTATCTCGCCATGAGCTTCGCCCTGACCTGTATCCGCTAACTGCCGACGAGGCCCGCGCATGACGCGCGAACTGCACAACGTTGCCCATGTCGGCCATTCCGGGATGTGTCGAAACCATGACAATGGAATCGATTGCAGCCGGTTGCAAGAAAAATAATCACAACTTTAGTTGAGGGGATCTCGCATGCCTCGTAATTTCGGAACCTCCTACCACCCCAACGAACACTATATGCGCGGGCCCGGACCAGCCTGCGCACAGAACGCGCGCAACATCCTCAAATCGAACGCGCGTCCGGCGTCCCTTGTTCATGCCCCGGCTGGGGACGCCGGCCCTCCTTTCAAGTTCGACGATGCCGAAGGCACCTCAATCGTTCAGCGTGGGGAACGGTTGTTCCCAGAAAGTCGACCTGCGGTTTCGGCATCGTGTGGCGAAAGCCATGGTTTCAAGATCCGTTCAAGGTCGGCATCCCACGCACTCTTTCTCGACCAGTCGCTGAGAAATCTCAGAACGACGGCATTTTCCTTCTTCGCTCTCGGCCTCGTCGCGCTGCCTTTCTTCCTTGTCGCCGTGGTCTATGCGCTGTTCTTCGCTCCCTCTGTAGCGTCTGTCTTCTAGTCGTCTGACGAGCCTAGCGGCGGCAACTGCGATCGGCTCGAACACAAAGTCATCCTCCGTCATGGGAGCATTCAGACACCATGACAGAGGTAATTAGATGAGGAACTTCGACAGGGAATCGCCTGCCATGTCCGCACTTGCCTTGACCGACGCAACCAGACACGCGCTCGGCCACCTGCTCCAGAAGGAGCAACACCGCACCGGCTCGCGGGAAATTGCCTACGAGGCCGTTGCTAAGAAAGTCGGGGCTTCGTCGTCCTGGCTGAAGAAATTTCTATCAAACCACTCGGAAGTCAAAGAACCGCGGATCACGCTTTTCCTGTCGATCCGCGATGCCTACCGCGATTTGTGCAACCGCGTTGAACAAGAGCATGCGAACGAGCTGGCCAAGCTGGCGGCTCTGCGGGGGCAATTGAATGAGGTTGATCAGGGCTTTGTGGAAATGGTGGCGGGTTCGTCGAGCCCGCCAAAGACTTGAGCGTTTCATCAACGGGAGAAAACATGAACGTCATGCTCACACCGACGCAGATCGAATGCATGGAGAAGCACAAGGCATTTCGAGCCAAGATCGCGCGCCAAGCAAAGCCGGATACCGGGATTTCATGTCCATCGGCTTCGGCAAAGGTTCCTCTGATCACACTAATTGAACCTGACATCACGGCTTGGGTCGAGCGTCAAAACGAGATCCCATTACCGCCACCGAAGGAACCTTGGTTTCACATCATCGAGGAAATCGGCGACACCGGCATATCAATTCCAGAAATTCAGCGAGCTGTGGCAAAGGATTACGAGATCCAGCTCAAGTATATGCTGAGCCACCGTCATCAAGCCTCGATCGTCCGACCGCGCCAGGTCGCGATGTATCTCGCCAAGGAAATGACGCCAGCTACCCTCCCCATGATCGGCCGGAAGTTCGGCCGTGATCACACCACCATCATGCACGGCGTCCGCAAGATCGCTCGTCTCTGTCAAGAAGACGACGAACTCATGGCGCGGATCGAGCGCCTAAAAGCATCCATCACGGAGCGGCACAATGAACGACATCTTCACAACGCTGCGCCGCCTGCGGCGCCTTCCAAGACCTCACCGGATCGCGTTTCTCCAGTCTCTCACGGCCCTGGCGCCGCGGCGCTCCATTCGCCGAGCTGAGCTGGAGGCTGCTTTGAAACACGAAATGACGGCAGAGCTGCGCAAGGAAGTCGGCCGGCGCAAGCATAGGAGATCGGCTTGAGCGAACTTGGAGCGGCTTTCAAGGAAGTCAACGCGCATGTTTGGGAGCGCGAAGAGCACGAACACTATGTCGAGCCATACTGGTGCTCGAACAGATTGTTTGAGGAAGAACGATTCGACGGCGGTATCTGGGATCCGTGCTGTGGTTTTGGACGGATTCCAGATGGAGCTATTATGGCTGGTATCGGTGGGATTGGGACCGATCTGGTCGATCGAGGATATCGGCGGCTCGGCGGCACAATAGATTTCATGAAATGTGATCACATCTTTGCGCCAAACATCGTTTGCAATCCACCCTTCGATATTGCTCCTGCGTTCGCTCAGAGAGCCCTCATGGTTCCTGGAAAAGTTGCGATGATCTTTCCTACCGCGCGCCTCAACGCCGCTCACTGGCTGCGTGGGACGCCCCTGAAACGTGTCTGGCTAATGACGCCACGGCCGAGCATGCCGCCCGGTCATACGATCGCGGCAGGAAAGAAGCCGGGCGGGGGCAAGATGGATTATTGCTGGTTAGTCTGGGAGCATGGCCATGAGGGTTGTGCTGAGCTTCGTTGGCTGCAGAGGGATGCGGCATGACCAAAGCCAAACTCGCCTACCTGACCACGCCAGCGCCTGGCGTCTTCGTCCTCAACATTCAGGTCGGAGACGGGCCAATCCAGCGCTTCGAGATCTCGAAAGCGCACCTTGCCAACGTTTTAATCGACGGCGCTTCAGTCGCCTTGCGTGAATATTCACAGAACGAGGAACCCCATGAGCGAACTTCAAACGGCGCCAGCCGCTGGCCACAATAGCTTCTCCAAGGATCAGTTGCGATCAATCATAGAGCGCATCGAAAACCTCGATGGCGAGATCAAGGAGCTTCAGTCCGACCGGGCCGACATCTACAGCGAAGCCAAAGGGAACGGCTACGACTGCAAGGCGCTCCGGGCCATCGTTCGTATGCGTCGGCAAGATCCAAACGACAGGCAAGAAGAAGAATCGATCTTGGAGGTCTATATGCATGCTCTCGGAATGACAGTGTGAGCAAAAAGACCGACCTCTGGATGCCTCTCTATGTTGGCGATTACCTCGCCGATACGGGGCACCTGACGACCACCCAACACGGGGCATACTTGCTCCTGCTGATGCACTATTGGCGTAAGCGTGAGCTCCCAAACGACGACAAGCAACTAGCAGCAATTGCTAAGCTACCGCTGCGCATTTGGTTGGACAGCAAAGAAACGATCCAGGCATTCTTTTACATGGGTTGGCAGCACAAACGGCTTGAAGCCGAGCTTGCGAAGCGGGAAAGGGTAGCAAATGCTAGGGCAATTGCTGGGCAAAAGGGTGGTTCTAGGACGCAAATGAACAGCTTCATAGCGAAAGCAAATGCTCCGTTTTGCTCAAGCATGACACAATCACCTATAAAACCTTCTTCTACTGTCTCTGAGGATACAGGACGATCGAAGCATTCGATCAGTACCGAAGCCTTGGCAACACTACGAAGGGTCTAGCAATGATCAGAGATCCATCGGACGGATCGGTGCGAGAACCACCAAAGGCCGACCTGCAGATTCACAGGCCGAAAAGCGAAATGGGAGTTCCAGCAACGGTCCCGTCTGGACTTCCAACAGCATCCACTCGGCCGCAAATGCAGGCAAAGCTTGAGAAATCCCGCGAATGGCTGAAGGACTATCACGAACGGAAGGGCACGAAATGAGTGGATTGATGCGATCTAAAGCGCGGGCGATAGCCTCATTGCTCGGGGAGGGGGATCACAACTTTTTACGTTTGTTGCGGCGCTGGGAGGGTGCGGCGACTTCGCAGGAGCTTGGGCCACAAATGTCTCAGGATGAAAACCGCGCACGTCAGAAATGCAAGCGGCGAGGGCTCGTAACATTTGGCGGCGGTTACTGGCGTCTGACTGAACTCGGCCAGCACGTTGCGAAGGAAATCTGAAATGAGCCGCCCTAAGCGCCAGAAGCCCTACGACCCAGCCGCGGCCAAAATCCACGACCGCCGCGCGACTGAGTTCAACCGCGGTATCGGCGGCCATGTTGCCCCAATCGAGGTTGACGATCCGCTGGAACGCGGCGCCAGGCTCGTCGTCATGCGGTCGACCCGTGACGACCCGCTCGGCGATCAGCACGCGCGCAAAACCATCTCTGAAGCGCAGTACCAGGCTGGCAGGATGTTTCAACAGGACTTTGAATTGGCAGAGAACGGTCCTAGAGCGATTGATCCGGGCAAGGAGTACGTTGACGGCGGGGCGCTACCTGAACTCATCACCGAGGCTCGCATGAGGATTGTAGCCCGGTTGAACAAGATTGAAGCCGCGCTTGGGATCGAGGGCTCCGCAGTCGTGCATCAGGTTCTCGTGTTTGGCTGGACCATGCGGGCCATTGCGGGCTCCCGCGGGCTGACCGGCCGAAGCTGGGAGGATTATTTCGGTAAGCGGTTTCGCGGCGCGCTCGACACCATGGCGGTGATTTACGGGCTGGCTATGCGATGAGTTCGATGGACGACTTCGCCGGGTAACCTCATGGCAGAGGATCCGGAAGGGTTGAAAGGTTAACTCGTAATGGAGTGCAGCGAGCCAATGCCCACTCCCGCCCATCATTTTTATGGAAAATGTGCACAACTTCAGAAAAGATTGCCCCCGGGGCAAATCAGGTACATTGACTATAATCGCAAGCGAGATTTGTGGTTGGACGTGTCCGTAAGGCATTGTTGGCGAAAAGCTCTGGCGTAGATCGCCCAGACAACCATTCGAGGGTCCAAGTGCACCATCACTTTCACATCCATCACCATAACGAACGAGAGGACATCCTCATGACGATTTCCGCACAAGTCCAATCGGTGTTGGATCAGGTCAAGCTGAACACCTCGCTCGAGCAGTCGGCCGACCTCGCGCTCCAGGCGCTTTCCGCTCAGATCAAAGGTCTGAGTGACCAGATCAGCACCTTGGAAGGGCAGGTTGCGGCAGGGGCAACGCTCGGTGCCGACGACATCGCAGCGCTGGCCACTACCGTCACCGAGCTGCAAACCTCCGCAACCAAGCTTCAGGCTGACATCCCGGCCAATACGCCTGCTGCGTGATCCACGAAATCCAACAGGCGATTTGGCTCGATACCCCAAAGGGATTAGCTCTCGCCAAGTTTCTGATCGACCGCGGCACAGATTCAGATCTCGAATGGGTTACCGCAATCAACGCCACGGGCGAATGCTGGACATTCTCAAACGAGGACATCCGCTTCGCCAAGAACCTGACGCTTAACCGAAGATGCGAATGGGATAAGCCATAATGGCCAAGCTCGACTCTGAAGACCGTAAGGAAATGCCAAAGAAGGATTTCGCGGGACCAGGCAAGAGCTTTCCCATCAGCGATCCAACCCACGCAAAACTCGCCATCGGCGGTGCAACAAGATCAGAGCGCGCTGGTAATATCTCTGAAGAGCAGGCCGACAAGATCAAAGCAAAGGCTCGTCGGAAGCTTGAAACATTTCACCATTTCTTGGGATAGCAGATGCCTGCCCGCGTCAAAAAAATCCGCCACGACGAAAATACCAGGGCGAAAATAAAAGCTGGCAATATCATCACGCGCCTCATGAAATTCATTGAGGGTGAAGTAATCATGGAGCCGGCTGCCGTGACAGCCGCTTTGGGCCTCCTCAAGAAGGTTTTGCCAGATCTCACATCAGTTGAACATTCGGGAGAGGTAGCAACAACTTATGTTGCAAGATTGCCACAGCCAATCGCAGACATAGACGAATGGCAGAGACAGGCGAACCGGAGTTTACAGTAAGCTGGGAACCGCAGCCCAGACAATCCGCGTTTATCACTTGCCCGGCTGACGATACGGGGTTCGGCGGGGCGCGCGGCGGCGGAAAATCTGATGGTGTGGTCGGAGATTGGATCAGCCACGAGAACATTTATGGCGAACATGCGATCGGGATTGCATTTCGCCGGGAGCGCACGCAGCTCGTCGAGCTGATCGAGCGATCGAAGCAGGTTCTCAGTCAGCTCGGCTATAAATGGCATGAGCAGGACAAGTTCTTCCGAGGTCCGAAAGGTGGAAGGCTCAGGTTCACGTATCTGGAGAGCGATTCGGACGCGGACGCCTATCAGGGCCACAGCTATACCAGGCTCTATCCCGAGGAGATGGGGACATTTCCGAGCGAAGTCCCGATTAACAAGATGCAGGCGACGCTTCGCAGCGGTAATGGAGTTCCCTGCCAGATGAAGGGAACCTGCAACCCTGGCGGGCCCGGTCATCAATGGGTAAAGGCGCGATACAAGCTCGATCTTCATCCGAAGGGAATGGAGATTTTCCGGTTTGAGTTCGAGAACCCGTTCACGAAGAAGAAGATTGAAAAGACGCGGGTTTTCATCCCATCGAAGGTGAACGACAACAAGTATCTTGGGGATGATTACGTTGCGAATCTGTTTCAGGTTGGCTCTGATAATCTAGTACGGGCTTGGCTTGAAGGTGACTGGTCTGTCATTGACGGCGCGTTCTTCGATTGCTGGTCGAATGAGCGCCACGTCATCAGGCCATTTGAGATCCCCGAGGACTGGACGCGATTCCGATCGGGGGATTGGGGATCGGCCAAGCCGTTCTCGTTCGGTTGGTGGGCTGTAGTCGGAGATAAGTTCAAGACGCCTGGCGGGGTTTGGCTTCCGCGTGGTTGCTTGGTGCGTTACCGGGAATGGTACGGCATGCAGCCGGGGAAACCGAATGTTGGTCTTAAGATGCACGCTGACAAGGTGGGCGAGCACCTGGCGCTACTGGAAGCTTCCGATCCTCGTCTTGTTGGTGGTGTACTTGATCCTGCTGCTTTCAGCGAGGACGGTGGTCCGCCTATTTCTGAGAGGATCAACGCGGAGCTGATCAAGAAAAAGCTAGTTCCGTTCCGCCCGGCTGACAATAAGCGCGTACCAGGCCGCGGCGCGATGGGCGGCTGGGATCAGGTTCGTGGACGACTTGTCGGAGACGAGGACGGCTTGCCGATGCTGGTCGTGTTCTCGACCTGCAAGGATACGATCAGGACGGTTCCTGCATTGCAGCATGACGCGCTGAAGCCGGAGGATCTGGACAGCGACATGGAAGATCACGCTGCGGACGATATCCGCTATGGCTGCATGTCGCGACCCTGGATCAGGCAGAAGGCCAAAGACGAGAAGCCAGCGAACATCTCCGGATACAAGTCGGCGCAGGCGAGCGCCGCTGAAGATTGGAAAACATACTGATGCGCCGCTACAACCCCACGCCCTATAATCCGAACCCTCCGCCGAGCCCGAGGGATTACGGGTGGTTCAACGGAAAGCCATGCCGATGAAAGGCCCAATGGCGGAGCACGGCATCGAAGGGCCTATCTACGCTGATCGAGTCAAAGGACGCCTGACGTTCCTTGATTGGGATGGATGGACCGAAGAGGACCGGCGCGAATATGCCGACGAATATGAGAATCATTCGCATGGGCGCGATGACATGGGCTTAGTCGGGTCTTGTAGTCGTTTTTGGCACGATGCATTGAAGGGCGATCCTGCCTGATGCCTCCCGTCCCCGCCGTGCCGAAGCCGAGGCCAGAGCCTGATCCCGCCTGCGAGGCAATCATCAACCGCGTTATCGACCACATCGAAGATCGCATCAGGTATCTCATGGCATCTCGAGAGATCAGCTATGAGAGTGCGTCGCGCATCATAATGCGGGAAATCGAGCGAGGCGACTGAAGTTGCAAAATCTCCCAGCCGTGCAGCCAACTCAGCAGCTCACGCGCATCGACCAGGGGAAGGCTGAGGACTATTTCGACGTTGCGCGGCTGAAACGGCAATATCAGGACTACGCCGCGGCAAAGGCTGACGAAGCCAGAGAAATGGTCAACAGTCGGCATTATTACCACGGAGACCAGTGGACGTCAGCCGAGATCGCAACGCTGCGGCGCCGGAAACAGCCGGTCGTGACATCGAACCGGATCGTGCGCAAGATCGATGCGATTGGCGGGCTGGTCGAGCGCCTGCGGCAGGACCCGAAGGCTTATGCGAGGACACCTAAGCATGACGAAGGCGCCGAGCTCGCAACCGCAACGCTGCGCTTTGTTCTTGATAACAACGACTGGAAGTCAAAGTCTTCCCGCATTGCGCACGCCGGCGCCGTCGATGGCATTGCCGGCATTGAATATGATCTGGTGCCGGGAGATGAGGGAGACCCATCCCTTGAAATGCACATCGCCTATGGCGACGGGTTCTTTTATGACCCTCGCTCGGTCGATGAGGGATTCACGGATGCCCGTTTTCTGGGTATCTCCAAACCCATAGATCCAGAGCAGGCCAAAGAACTAGTTCCAGACAAAGCCGACCTGATCGACGGCATCTTCTCAGACGCTGGCCACGACATGACGACCATCGCGGCTCAGGATCGTGAAAAGAACTGGCAGAACACGGACGGCCGCCGCCCGCTGCAGCTCGTCGACCACTGGTACATCAAGGGTGGGAAATGGCGCTGGTGCCTTTACATCGGCAATGAAATCCTGATGCAGGGCATCTCGCCGTTCATCGACGAGAAGGGCAAGACGTTCCCGCGGTATCGGATGTTCTCGGCCGCGGTTGATCATGATGGCGATCGCTACGGCTTCATCCGGAACCTGAAGGGCCCGCAGGACGAGATCAACCACCGGCGCTCCAAGGCGCTGCACCTGCTCAATACCCGTCGTGTCGTGTCAGAGAAGGGCGCGGTTGACGACGTTGAGGTAGCGCGGCGCGAATGGGCGAAGTCTGACGGCTGGGTGGAGACCAATCCTGGCCTCGCCATGACGCCGGACAATACCGCGCTGAGCGACTTCAAGGGCCAACTGGAAATGCTTCAGGAGGCCAAGAATGAAATTGAGAACTTCGGGCCGAACCCGGCCTTGATCGGGCAGGGACTGGAGGATTCGAGTGGGCGCGCCATTAAGCTCTTACAAGAGGCGGGGATTGCGGAGCTTGGTCCTTATCTCAGTGCCCACAAAAACTGGAAAATACGAGTTTATCGTGACATCTGGAATATCATTCAACGGTACTGGACATCAGAGCGTTGGATCCGTGTTACGGACGACCAGAACGTGGCTCAATTCTTCCAGATCAACAAAATGGAACTCGACCAGTATGGCCGGCCGGCCATTGTGAACGCGATCGGATCGCTTGATGTGGACATCATCATCGATGAGGGGCCGGACGCGAACAACCTGGCCGGCGATTCCATGATGGTGCTGCAAAGCCTCGGGCCACAGTTCCTGCAGCAGTTCCCAGAGATCGCGCTCGAACTGTCGCCGCTTCAGGGTTCCGTCAAGTCTAAGATGCTCAATAAAATCCAGCAAAAGCAGAGCCAGCCTCCTCCGCCTGATCCGAAGGTTGCCGCTGCGATGCAGGCCAAGCAGATGGATACGCAGGCCAAGGTGCAGACCAACGCGGCTGACAACAGCATCGAATGGCGCAAGGCCCAGCTTGCCGCGCTGACCTCGATCGAGGTTGCGCGGATCGGAGCCAAGTCGGACCAGGATAGCTCGATCCTGGCTACCAAGCTTGAGGCTGTGCTCGGCTTTGGCCAAATGGCGAGCGACCACATCAATGCGGCGCAGGATCGCGCGCACGAGGCCATGCAGAACGAAGCGGATCGACAGCACCAGCAGGATTTGGCCGCTCAGGCGGCGCAGCAGGCGGCCCAGCAGCCGCAAGTGGCTCCAGCATGACACGGATTTCAGCACTTCTCGCGGCGCTGCTGCTCTCGACCTCGGCAATAGCGCAGGTGGTTTATCCGCCGGGCGCGATTCCGATCACGGTCAGCGCAAGCGGGACGACTGGAGCCGTGGTGGCGACCATACCGATTCTGGCCAACAAGACCGCTTATATCTGCGGGTTCTCGTTCAACGGTTCCAACGCCACCGCGGCGCAGGCCGGCGCGATCACCATCACCGGGGTCATCGGCGGAACGATGTCGTTCGCCTATCCGACCTTGGCGCTAGGCGCGACAATCCCCGCGGCCGGGCCATATGACGAAATGTTCATGCCCTGCGTTCCCGCGACCTCGGTGGGTGTAGCGATTGCCGTCAACGGCCCGGCGCTTGGCGCTGGCGCGACCGTGGCGATCACGACGGCATGGGGATTCTATCTGTAATGGGGCTTATTAATCGCATGCGCGGCCGGAAGATGCTTTTCGATCTACTTCGCCTCAATGGCTCGGGTCGATTGGAAGCGGCTTTTAATGTCATTCGTGGAATGACTTATGGAAAATGCATGTATTACCCGCGGAAGCGGCGCGCCGAGATTAGCGCTAAACGAGATCGTTCGCCTGCACGATAAAGGGCAATGCTACCCCGCATGCCTGAGCGATATCAGGCAACACGTATGCGCCACGAAACGGCGAAGAGGATGAAACCATGCCTGGAGATGAGGAGATCGACGACCAGTCGTTGTTCAACGATGCGGTATCGGACGAGCCGGCGGAAACGACGGTCGCAACAGAACCTGCAGAAGTTGTCACCGAGCAACCTACCGAAGGCCAGCCCCGCGACGAAACGGGGAAGTTTGCCAAGGCTGAGCCGGAAGCGCCTGCCGTCACCGCGGAAAAGCCCGTGGTCGACGACAACGCGCCGCAGGTGCCGTCATGGCGGGTTCGGGAGATCAACGACGAGAAGCGTGCGCTTGCCGAACGTGTGGCCGCGCTAGAGGCAGAACGGCAGAACTGGCAGCGACAACCTCCGAAACCGACCGAGCCGGTCAAGGAAGCGGCCAAGCCTGATCCACTGCTCGATCCGGAAGGTTACGAGAAGTACCTCGAAACCAAATTCGAGGAACGGCTCCTGAACGACCGGCGCGAGGCCAGCTTGGCCAATGCTCACAAGATCTACAAGACGGAGTTTGAAGAGGCTTACGCGGCTGCACAAAAGGCTGTCGATCCTGCTCTAAAGGCTCGCATGCAGCAGTCCCGTGACCCCGGCGAAACCCTGATCGAGTGGCATCGTGAGCGGAAAACACAGGCCGAGATCGGCGGCGATCTCAATGCGTACAAGGAACGGCTGCGCCAAGAAGCTCTGAAAGATCCGGAGTTTCGCAAGGCGGCCATGGAAGCTTGGCGTGCCGATGCGTCTCCAGCGCAGAACAACGGTCGTCCTCGTGTCGACCTTCCACCCTCACTGAACGGCGCAAGCCGCTCGAATGCTCTGCTGCGGTCGGAAGACGGAGACGTCAACGACCACGAACTGTTCGCCCAAACAACCGGCTGATCCAACCTAAATCCTGATGACAGACCCGCCCTCGAGGCGGGTTTTTTATTGGGCGGTGGGCGGCCATAGAAAGGACTAAGGCCAATGGCCCTCACTGCCAACCACGTCAACAATGAAATCATCAAATTCCGCAGGACGGCTGCGGTCGACTTCCTCCGCAAGTCCAGGTTCGACCCCTTCATGGGGCCGGATTCGACCTCTGTCATCGTCCGCATGAACGACCTCGCCGCGGACGGTAAGGAAATCAACGTTCCTCTGGTCACGCAGCTCACCGGTGCCGGCGTCGGCGCTGGCCTGTTGCGAGGCAATGAAGAACAGCTCGACAGCTACGGCTTTCCGATCTGGGCGGACTGGGCCCGCAACGCGGTCGCCAATAACCGGGCCGTGAACAAGGAATCCTCGTTCTCGATCCGCTCGACGGCGCGCTCCCTGCTCTCGGGCTGGGCTCGCCGGATCGTCCGGGACGACATTGTGGATGCGCTGCTCTCGATCCCGACCGCTGCGGTGCAATCCGGCCGCCTGACTGCCACCAACGGCGGCAACCGGGTGAACGGCGTGCGCTGGTCAGCCGCAACCACGGCGCAGAAGAACGCTTGGACGGCTGCGAACGTCGATCGTGTCGTGTTCGGTTCCGTCATCGCGAACTACTCGGCGACCTTCGCGACTGCGGTGGCCAACGTCGACTCGACCAACGATAAGATGACGGCGGCGGTTGGCTCGCTCATGAAGAGCGTTGCCCAGCAGACCGGCGTCTCAGCATCCAATCCCGGCGTTTACACCGGTGTTCCGAAAATTACCCCGTTCCAGATGAAGAGCACGGATCAGGAATGGTATGTGTGCTTCCTTGGCTCGCGGGCCATGCGCGACCTGAAGGCCGATCCGGTCATGTTCCAAGCTAATCGCGACGCTCGCGAGCGTGAGGGTTCCGATCCGACGAAGAGCAATCCGATCTTCAACGGTGGCGGCCTGATCTTCGATGGCGTGATCTATCTGGAAATCCCGGAAATCACCCAGCGCCTGCTTCTGGCCGGCGTCGGCGCCTCCAACATCGCGGTCGAACCCGTGTTCCTGTGCGGTCAGGGCGCGCTGGCCTATGCGATGGGCCAGATGCCGCGGCCGACCACGCTTGAAGACGGAGATTACGACTTCATCACCGGCATGGGCATCGAAGCGCAGTACGGAATTGGCAAGGTCGCCAAAGCATCGATCAACGACTCAAGCGGCACGCTCGTCGATTGGGGTATGGTCACCGGCTTCGTCTCGGGTGTGGCGAACGCCTAATCCTCGATAAGCGACCCGGGCCGGAATGACTTCGGCCCGGGCATTCAATCAACAGGAGAGAAAATATGACTTATCGTAAGGACTGGATTCAGCCGCAGGTCGGCCCGATGGGGTTCGCCTCGACCATGAAGACGATCGGCCGTACGGCAACCATCACGGTTGCGGATAACGTCACCGCTAATACGGTCGGGCTATTCAAGGTGCCGGCCGGATTCACTGTTACCGGCATTCTAGGCTCGGCTACTGATATGGACAGCGGAGCGGCGATGCTCATCACCATCGGCGATGCCGGAAACGCGGCTCGGTATGTCGCGAGCGTCAGCACTCAGGCGGCCGTCACCTCGTGGACACTGGCCGCGGCCGGCCTTCTGTTCCTCAATACGACGGACACGGAAATCATTCTGACGATCGCCACCCAGGCTGCCACTGCAGTCGCGGGAACGGTGACCGTCTACCTTCAAGGCTTCATGGCTCAGTAAGAGCCGAACAGGAGACATGAACATGCAGAAAGCTACAGCAACCTATGTCGCCCCTCCGGGTGACAGCAAGGTCGTCGAGATGGGCGGAGTGACGTTCTTCGATGGCAAGCCCGTCGAACTCAACTCCTATGACCACGAACACCTGATCGCGAAATTGACTGGCAACAAGCATTTCGACGTGAAGGTCGAGAAGGACGACGGTGTGGCGCCGACCGTGGCCAAGAAGCGCGGCCGACCCTCCAATGCCGATATCGCTGCGGCAAAAGAAGCGGCGGCAAAGGCTGAGGAAGACGCCAAGACTGCCGCGGCCAAGGCCAAGGAAGCTAAGGCCGACGCGGAAGCGATGACGAAGGACGCGGACAAGCCGGCAGATAAGCCTGCTCAAGCAGCTTCCATCAAGCCGCCCGAGCCCCAGCCGGCACAGAACGCTCTCACCTGATCCTCCCAGGAAAACTCAAGGGGGCGGGGTCATCTTCCCGCCCTTTTCTCTCGTGAGGTGACATGACCAAAACCCGTCAAGAGATCCAGTTCAAAGCCTTCGCCATCCTCACCGGTGGCGACGTCGGCGCAAGCGTGTCAGCAGAGGACGCGACCGATCTCGACGGGTATATCGATAGCGTCGTGGCCGAGCTGAATGCTGACGGGACGATCTATATCGACGACCCGAACAAGCTCGATGATGCGCTGTTCATCACGTTCTGCAAGCTGGTCGCGAATGCTGCGGCGGATGAGTTCGCTGGTGTTTCGGATGAGGCCAAAGCGCAAGCCTTGCGCAATCGATTGCGTATTCTGGTCAGGCAAACGCCGGGCTTCAGTCCGCAGATTGTCGAATACTTCTGATGGTTGCACCTCCGATCCCATGGCCGCTGAGTTCGGCGCCGGGCGCGAATGTGCAGGAGAGCGCTGGCCGATTGATCAACTGCTACGCGGAACCGTTAGGACAGGACGTCGAAGCAACCAAGAAGCTCGCTCCGCCGCGCGTCGTCTGGCGCAAATGTCCTGGCCTGTCCCTGTTCGCGGCTTCGGCTCAGACTGGATTCCGCGGTGCAATTCTGGTCGACAGCACGCTTTACGTTGCATGGTCCGGCAAGGTTTCATCGTTCACGAGCTTAGGCGTCGAAACGCTGCTAACAGGCTCGCTGACTGGAACGGAAAAGGTCTTTTTCGCCCGCAACAACAAGGTGAGCACACCTGATGTCGTTTGCGTGGCACCTGGCACCGGTGCGTTCTCGGTTCTGACCGGATCTGTCATTTCGTTTGCTGATCCGGATATCGGATCTCCGAACAGCGTTGGCTTTCTTGATGGATATTTCATCTTCACCTATGGCGACGGTACGATCCAGGCATCCGGCCTGAATGACGTCACGATCGCCACGACTGACAAGACCAAAGAGCAGGCAAAGCCGGGCGGCTTGATCCGCGGCCTGCCGTTCAACGGACAGTACTACGTATTCGGTCCTAACTTCGGCGCGGTCTATGCAGATACCGCAAACCCGGTGGGGTTTCCGTTCACCCGGTCCTATGTAATCCAGCGCGGATTGATTGGTCCTTATGCAATCGCCGGACAGGAGAATGGCTTCGGGAGCGCTCTGATCTGGGTTGCGGACGACTTCTCGGTGGTTCAGGCCAATGGCACGCCTAATCCGCTGAAGATCTCTCCGCCCGATCTCGATCGGCTCATTGCGCTTGTGCCGAACAAGACAACGCTTGAGGCGTCCGTCTATATCTCGCAGGGTCACCCGAAATGGGTGATCTCATGCCCCACATTCACTTGGGAGTTCGATCTCGGATCTCAAAAGTGGAATGAACGCGCAAGCTACCTTCAGACCCGTTGGCGCGCGATCTCCGGGCACAATGCTTTCAATCAGTGGATTGTCGGAGATACGCAGGGCGGCAGGTTGCTGAAAGTAGATGCGACCGCGCTAGACGAGTTCGGAAGTCCGTTGGTCATGCAGATGGACAGCGGGCCCGTCATCGGTTTCCCAGCCCGGACCAAGGTTGGAAAGGCAGATTTCAACTTCGTTACTGGCGTGGGTATCGCAACCGGTGCCGATCCGATCGCGACGAACCCCAAAGTTGGCATCTCATGGTCAAACGACGGCGGGATCACCTATAGCAACGAATTTGTGCGTGAACTCGGTCGACAGGCGACGGACTCGCGCATTGCAATGGTCCGAACCGGTATGACCAGCACGCACGGCCGGCGCTGGCGAATGAAGATCAGTGATCCGATTTACGCGGGGTTTATGGGCGGCAATCAGGATACGAGGCTGACGCGATGAGCAGGCCGTTTCCTGGAATAGATGTTCCTCTGCTCGCCAAGAACCCACAAACCGGACAATTTACCGGATTCATGTCGCAGACATGGATAGATTATTTTCAAGGAAAAACCAACGGAGCTTATATTCAAAGCGTTCTTCCGGCTGGTTCGGCAGTTCCTTTGGTAAGCACAGTCGCAAAAACTGTGACAAGTTTTGTTCTTCCTACTGGAGATCACGACGTGGATTGTCACGTCTATTTCCAGCCTGCAGCAACAACGAGCATGACGGCTATTGTAGCCAGCATCTCGCTTACAAATGCCATCGACACAGCTCCCGGCGCTTACGCAATTCTCCCGATGGCTGCTGTTGTCAGTGGCGGAAATGTCTTCAATCTAAGCATCCCGAGTACTAAATTCTCGGGCGGGCAAACGATATTTCTGGTAGCCGCAGCAATATTCACTGTCAGCACATGCAGCGTTTACGGCATCATTCAGGCTCGGCGCCAAGACTAATAGGAGGCTGTCATCGGACTTTTTGATCTCTTCAGCAACGACACAGCCGAGCAGGCCGCACAGCAACGCAATGCCGGTCTTCAGCAGGGCTATGATGCGCTATCATCTAACTACGGACAGGGCCGCGATGCGCTGACGGCTGGCTACGGCAAGGCGGGAAGCCTTTATGATAGCCTGCTAAGCTCGAACACAGCAGGAGCCGGCGCCTATGGAGATGCATCTGGCGCGAATGGCGCGGCTGGATATGCTCGAGCACAACAGAATTTCCAGCAGAATCCCGGCTATCAGTTCCAGATGGATCAGGGCCTGCAAGCGCTCGATCGGACCCACGCCGCAGCAGGAAATCTCTCCAGCGGCAATGCTGATGCGGACACCCTGAAGTATGCGACGGGATTGGCCAATCAGTCCTATAGCGGGTATCTCGCTGGCTTGTCGCCGTATCTGCAGGGCCAGCAGCAAGCCACTGCAGGCGCGGCCGGTGTCGCGACAGGTCAGGGGGGAGCACTCAATCAGTCCTACCAAGGGCAGGGCCAAGCCGCGAATGCCAATTATACGGGACAGGGCGCGAGCACCGCGGCGGCGACGATGAATAATTACAACATCGGACAGAACCAATTGAATGCGCTGAAGGATGTCGGAAAGATGGCCGGTAACCTGTTCGGGATGTTCGGCTGATGGCTGGCATCGACGAGATCATTTCTGGTGTAGGCGGTAATACCCGCGCTGACTTCTCGGGTTTGTTCTCGGGTCCGGTAGATGCCTACAACGCCGGCCGCGATCAGAAGGCCAAGAACGACCTCCGCGACGCCTTCAAGGGCGGCATTCCGACGCTTCAGGATGGTTCCCCCGACTTCGGCGCGATGGCCAAGACGCTCTATCAGAAGGGCGGCCTCAACGAAGGCAACGCGCTGATCGGCGCATCGATCGGACCCACGGAGCGCGCAAAGCTCGATAGCGTTGATCAGGGACAGCCGCAAGCATCCACGATCGTCAGCCCGCCATCGGCCAACCGTGGCGCCTCTACGATCGTCGCACCGCCATTGAACCGCGGTGGCGTGCAGGCGCAAGGTAATCCTGCCGCAGGAGCGCAGCCCGCGCCACAAGGCCCTGTCACGGTCATGAAGATCCTGGCCGCTCAGGGTATCCCGAACGACCAGCTCGGCGCCGCAAGCGCGGCCGTGTCTCGTCAACTTGGCGTCGATCCCACGGCTCCGATCGATGTCAATGATCCGCAGGTCCGTAACGTCCTCGCGCCGGCCATCGCTCAGATCAAGCGCATGGGTGTCGGGCAGGTCCAGCCGCCGCAGCCCGGCGACAATCCGCCGCAACAGGTGGCTCAGCAGCCCCAAGGCCCCCAACCCGCCATGGCTCAGCAGCCCGCACAGGCTGCGCCCGTTCAGCAGGCCCCGCCGCTTGCCCCGCAGGATGACCCTGTTCTCAAACGCCTCACCCTCCTCGCGGCCAGTCCGGATAAAGCTACGGCCGCGGCCGCGCAAACTCGCCTGAAGAGCTATCTGGCGGCCAAGGAACCTACAACCGAGATGAAGAACGCCGCGGCGAGCGGCCAATCCCTCCCAGAATATCAGTCGTCGCAGAGCGATCTTGCAGCGCAGCAGGCCGGCGCGGTCGAGACAGCCAAGGGCTACGTCGCCAAATATCAGGCGATCGATGAAGCCGGAACCAAGGCCATCCAGGAAATTCCCAAGCTTCAGGCCGCGCTCAAGCAGATGGATAGTCCGGACTTCTATTCCGGCATCGGGAACAACTACAATTTGGCCCTGAAACGGGTTGCTGTGGCGCTGGGAGGTGATCCGAACAAGGCCGCGCCGCAGGAAATCGTTGGGAAAGTCATTGCGGACAGCGTGTTGAATGGGCTCGGCTCGCTCAAGGGACTCGGCCCGATCCGGGTGGCTGAGATGAAATTGGCCTCAACTGCCGCCATGTCGCCCGACAACACTCCGCAGACGAACCGTTTCCTGGCCAATGTGGCAATCAGAATCCAGCAACGCGCGGTCGAAGTATCGGACATGGCGCAGAATTACAAGGATGGCGTGCTGGACGTCGGCTTTGACAAAAAAGTCCGCGAAATGGACAAGAACAAACCGTTGTTCACGCCGGCCGAGGTCCAGCGATTCCAAAGCATCATCGACGGCAAGGAAAAGCAGGCGCCAGCAAACGGGGCGCGCGCCGCGCAGCCGCAATTCTCCTCGCCGAGCGAAGTTCATGCCGCAGTCGCGGCCGGCAAGCTCAAGAGCGGTGATTCATTCACCGATCCGAGCGGCAAAGTCAGGTACGTGCCCTGATGGCTGAGCCATACACCGGTCCAAATCTCGGGCCGCTTCAGCCCAATAGACCGACGACATGGGACGATTTCCCAGATAAACCGCCTTCTGGTGGCGGCAAGGATTCGTGGGACGCCTTCCCGGAAGCTCCTAGCGCCAGTACTATTGCCAGTGACGTCGCCAAATCGGGCGGAGTCGGCGTGGCCAAAGGCGTGCTCGGGATTGCCGGCTTCCCCGGCGAAGTGGCCAATCTCATGGCCAAGGGCAGTCAGGCCGCGACCGACTATATTGCGGAGAAAACCGGACTTGATCCCGGCCCGCGCGCCACCGAGTCAATTCTTCCGACCGAGGCAAGCCTGCAAAAGAACGTTGAAGGTGTCACCGGGGATTTCTACAAGCCTCAAACCACCTATGGGCATTATGCCGAGACAACGGGCGAGTTCCTGCCATCCGCGCTGCTCGGTCCAGGCGGCATCGCGCGCAAGGTCGCGCTGCAGGCGGTCGTTCCAGGCATCGCCTCAGAAGCGGCCGGGCAGGCGACCGCAGGGAGTTCACTGGAGCCTTATGCGAGGGCTGCGGCTGGCATAGCTGCTGGCGGCGCTGGCGCGATCCTGAGCCAGCCTGCGAGCGCTGTGGAGGCTATCCGCAAGCAGTTGCCGAACCTGCCAGCCGGCACGATCGACGATGCGCGCAACCTGATGCAGGTCGCCCAGCAAAAGGGCATTGCCCTGACTTGGCCGGAAGCGCTCAGTCAGGTAGCTGGGAAACCAGTCTTGTCCGATACCCAGCGCATTCTGGAGAGCGCGCAGGGCTCTCGGACCCGGATGCAGGATTTCTATTCGCAGCGGCCACAGCAGTTCGACCAGGCCGCGCTGAACGAGTTCGGACAGGTTGCGCCTGGCACGCGCACGCCATCCCAGATCGGGCCCCAGGTCAGCGAGGCGGCTCAAGGCTCGATCGGAGATGTTCGCACCGCGATCAACAAGGCATCGGAACCCTATTATCAGCAGGCCGAAGGCGTTCTTTTGACGCCGGCCGAAATGAGCCACGTCAAGGCGATTCCGGGTTGGACAGAGGCGCGCGACGCGGTTCGGAACAATCCGCAGATCGGCTGGCGGGTTGCCCATCTTCCTGACAACTCGGTCGGGTTCCTTAATCAGGTGAAGAAGCACTTCGACCAGCAGGCCGAAAATGCTGCGTCAAAGTTTAACCCGGCCAAGAACAAGGAAGTGCAGGCTTCCAACGAAATGGCGGCATCTGCGCTGAAGCAGATCGGCGAGGTAAAGTCTCAAGATTATGCGATTGCATTGGGAATCCAGAAGCAGGCACGGGAGCAATACCTTGATCCACTCCTGCAAGGTCCGCTCGGGCGGCTCGCGAAAAAAGACGTAACCACGCAACGGGCGATCGAGGCACTGTTTCCCACCAATCCGCTGCCGAATAGCCATATCGAGATCCACGACGCGGTGCAGAGGCTGGCGGCCAAGAACCCCGGCGCCGCAACGCAGCTCGTGCGGGCTCATCTCGAAAGCGTCTGGAACGCTGCGACGAAGAACCTGCAGGGTGGTCCAAACCAAATGGGGGCTGCCGGATTTGCCAAGGCGCTTGTGGGGAATATCCAGCAGCGCACGAACCTCGAGGCGGCGATTACCGCTCTTCCAGGTGGGAACAGGATTTGGCAGGGCGTCGATAATTTCCTAGAGGCAGCCGAAGCAACTGGCACACGGCAGGCCAAGGGCTCACTTACCGCGTTCAACGCCCAAGAGCTTGGGGCCATGTCCGGGGCTGGCATCATCGGGGAGGCCGTCAAAACCGGGCTCAGCCCGGGGAAGTGGTGGACCATCGTCAGCGACAAATACGGACAATGGAAGCTCGGTTCCAACCTTGACGAACTGGCTCGGATCTTTACCGATCCGAGATCGGCCCCGATCCTCGAACGCATATCGAGGATGCCGAAAGGCAGCACCGAGGCTGGCTATCTCGTCTCCAGGCTCATCCTTCAGTCCGAAAACGCGATCACGCAGCCGCGCGAGGCGCGACGGCAATAGCCTGGCTTCAACAATGATTCCGGTGACGATCGCCGCGGCCATGATGGCCACGAACGCGATTGCGGGGCCATGGGCGTCCCAACCGTAGTGAATGCTCGCCCAAGTGATGAAGACGACTACGGCGATTTGAACGACGTACATCATCTAAAGTTCCCCCAACCCGCCATCATCGGCGGGTTTTTCTTTGAAAGAAGAGCATGGCCGGCACAATTCCGTTGAGCATGACCCAGCAACTGGACGAGTTCGGGGCTCCCCTTGTCGGGGGAAAACTCTATCTCATCCAGGCAGGGACGACCAGCACCCCGCAAAACGGATTTCAGGATTCCGCACTCACCTTGCCATTGCCGAACCCGATCATCCTTGATGCGTCAGGACGACTGCCCCAATTCTTCCTGGCTGACGGTTCGATCAAGATCCGGCTGACCGATGTCAACGGGGTGGAAAAGCTCGTCGCTGACGGCCTGATCGTCACCGGAGCATCGTCAGGGGGAGGAGGTGGTTCACCAGTCGATCCGACGACCGTTCTTCAGACCGGCTGGCTGCAGCATATCTACGGCGTTGGCGTCGTTTCCGGCTTTGTTCGGTGCAACGCCAGAACGATCGGCAGTGCGACCTCGGGGGCGACGGAACGCGCAAACGCTGACACTACGGCGCTGTTCAGCTTCCTGTGGAACGGCGATCCGAACCTGGCGGTATCGACAGGGCGAGGTGTGAGCGCTGCGGCGGACTTTGCTGCAAACAAGACGATTGCCCTGCCTGATCTGCGCGGTCGAACCTTGGCCGGACTCGACGACATGGGGAACGCGGCTGCGGGTAACCTGACAACGACGTATTTCGGATCGGCAGCGACGACCTTGGGAGTCGTCGGAGGAACGCAATCGAAGACGCTGATAGCGGCCAATATCCCTCCGTTGACGTCCGCAGGTTCAAATACAATGACCGTAGTTGGCGGTCAGACATTCGCGGCTATTGCTGGCGGGCAAACCATTGTAGGAGCACAGCTTGCAGGATCTGGAACTGGCAGTAGCTGGGGACCTATTGTTATCAGTGGTGGTAATCCATGGGGAGGACAAAATCAGGTATCAGGAAATATTACAGTCACCAGCGTTGGAACGTCATCGACCGCTGTTTCCGCAGTCCCTCCCGAGATGCTGGTCAGCATCTACATCAAGCTCTAGCCCATGGCATACATCATCAATTTCGAACGATCTAACAAAGCTGATTGGGCCTTCGATATCATAGCGACCGATGCGGATACGGGCGCTGCGATCGATTTCACCGGAGCTGCTGTCACGCTCACAATCAAAGATGAAAACGATTGCCAGCGATTGACGGCCTCGATCGGAAGCGGAATCGCCTTGATCATCGCGGGACTCGGGCTTGAAGTTACATTCACCGCCTCGCAGATGAAAACGCTGATCCCTGGATCATACAAGGTCGGTGCCGTCTACTCGCTCGCCGGCTCGATCAATCAGCTATTCTCAGGTACGGTATCGATCTACGATGGGATTGCTGAAATATGACCGTGCCTCAGATCAAGGTCAATGTTGTCCGGAAGGCGCAAATCAAGGTCAAGACGCTCGTCAACTTTCCGGCTAATGTGGTTGGCCAGAAGTTTCTGACCATCACGCACTCAGGCGGAACATATACCTTCGACGTCGATTATTCGATCCTCACGCCGGGCCCGATCACCGATCCAACGACGGCCTATATTGCGGTCAATGACGTCTCGGCGGGCTTATACAAGAACGTCACGCTCGCGTCTTTGCTGACATCAAGCCTTTCCGCAGATCTGCAGGCCATCGCCGCGCTGACTGGAGCTGGCGTGCTCTCCCGCACGGGAACGGGCACATGGGCGCTGCGCACGCTCACCGGCACGACGAACGAGATCACCGTCACAAACGGGGATGGCGTTGCCGGCAATGAGACGATTTCTCTTCCGACGACCCTGACATTCACCGGCAAGACGGTTACGGGCGGGACGTTCAATTCTCCCGCTCTAGTAACACCTGCACTCGGAACGCCGACTTCTGGCGTTGCCACCAATCTGACCGGGACGGCTGCGGGTCTCACCGCGGGCAATGCCACGCTTGCTGCGACCGTTACCACCAACGCCAACATGACCGGCGACGTTACCAGCGTCGGAAATGCAACGACGATCGGGGCGAACAAGGTCACGCGAGCGATGCAGGCGCAGGGCGTTGCGCGCTCCGTCATCGGCGTAACCGGAAACGCCACCGCAAACGTCGCCGATATCCAGGGCACTGCAAGCCAATTCCTCGGGGTCAATTCGGCCGGGACGGCACTCGCGTTCCAAACCATGTCCGGCGATGCAACCATGTCAGGCCCCGCCATCACGGTCGCCGCGAATGCCATCACGAACGCCAAGCTGGCGACAATGGGAGCATGGTCATTCAAGGTCAACAACACGGGAAGCGCTGCTACACCTACAGATATCACGATTGATGGTCTGACGGTCAAAGGCAGTCCGGCCGCGGCTGATGAGATGTTTCTGTGGGATGTGGCCGGCGCCGCATTGAAAAAGGCAACGGTCTCCTCGATCAGCTCTGCCGGCTCGGTCTCGTCGATCGCTGGCAATACCGGCGCGTTCACCCTGACATCCGGCATCACAAATTCAACGAACGCCATTCAACTGGATGGCGCGTTCGGCTTCAGAAATCGTGTCATCAATCCAAGCGGTCAAGTCAATCAGGCAGGCGTCGGATCGCAAACTGACGTGACCTATGATTTTGATCAATGGTTGACCCTGACACAGACGGCGGCCGTCACCGTCTCCCAGCAAACGCTGGTCGAGAACACAACGCCATACATGATGCGGTCGCTCCAGGCGCAGGCAACGGCGCAGCGCTTCGGACGCATCCAGTGGCTTGAGAGAGAAAATTGCATAGACCTTCGAGGACAGGCTGTTGTTCTCTCTGCCCGCGTTCGCATGTCCGCAAGCACGACGCTTCGCTATGCCATCATCGAATGGACGGGAACGGCAGACGCGATCACGAAAGACATCGTTCTTGACTGGACGAACGCGACCTTCACGGCCGGAAATTTCTTCACCACGACATCAACAACAGTCACGGCTACGGGGTCAACTGCGCTTGTTGCAAACACCCTGACGTCGATCTCTCTCACCGGGACGATCAGCGCCTCTGCCAACAATATCGCGGTATTCTTCTGGACAGATTCGACGCAGGCCCAGAACGTCACGCTCGATATTGGCAAGGTTCAACTTGAAGCTGGTGTTTCAGCTACGCCATTGGCTATCAGAAGTCTTGCCGCCGAGATGGCATTATGCCAGCGCTATTTCGAAATATTTGGAGGACTTGTCAATTACCCTCTAGGTATAGGAACGATCAACGCGTCTACGACGGGCTACATCTTTGTTCAGTACTTCGTACCTATGCGCATAGCGCCAACGATTGCGGCAACTTCAGCTACCGCAATCACTTTCGGCGCAGGTGCAGGAAACTTTGCTACAACAGCGATAGCCGGTACTCTCACATCGGCGCAGAGTACATTCGTCCAAGGTACGATTGCCGGCGCTACGGCGGGGCAGGCAGCTCTAGGGCTGATACCGCTAGCGACAAACTTCATCACAATGAACTCGAGGCTTTAATGAAACTCATTTTTCTGATTGCTCTTTTCTTCATTTCT
>Ga0247667_1000110_pt1 | contig 43301 bp, 28 predicted proteins | sample CNK08_metaG_FD_183027 | JGI IMG/M metagenome (GOLD analysis project Ga0247667, IMG submission 183027) | Soil microbial communities from Purdue University Martell Research Forest, Indiana, United States - CNK08 | ecosystem: Environmental > Terrestrial > Soil > Temperate forest > Bulk soil... | reverse complement strand
ATGACAGGTGTTCGTGGCTTGAGTTGCTTGATGGACACGGCGACCTGGTCGCCGTTCATGTCCGGCATCGCGCGGTCAAGAATCACAACGTCGAACTCCATGCGCTGGAATTTGTCGAGGGCCTCCTGTCCGTTCGCGGCGGTCTCCACGATGTGCTTGTCGCCCAGCAGAAACTCATTCAAAATCCGACGCACGAGTTCCTCGTCATCCACCAACAACACGCGCAACGGGTGGAGTACGCACGGCGCAGAATCATCTTCCTTTGGCGATTGTGGTTCGACGGCGACGGGCAATGAAAGAATGAATGTCGTGCCTTCCCCGAGCTTCGATTGGATATCAACCGTGCCCTGGTGACGCTGGAGAATACCGTAGACCATCGATAAGCCGAGGCCTGTGCCGTGCGCGCCCTTGGTGGTGAAGAACGGTTCGAGACAACGGCTTCGCACTTCCTCCGTCATGCCCGTGCCGGTGTCGACGACCTCGAGGGTGACGCGGGAGTTGTCGAGATGGGTGCGTAACGTGATCGTCCCGCCTTGTGGCATGGCGTCAACGGCATTGAAAATAAGGTTGGTGAGCGCTTCTCGCAGGTCCGCGGCGTTGCCGACGACCGCTGGAATGTTGCCCAACTCGGTGGCCAGGTGAATCGCAATGCCTTTGGCCTCCGCCTGGTTCTTCCATTTCGGCTGTGTGAGGGAGACAGCTTCCTCCACGAGGTGGTTGAGATCGACCGGGACAAAGACTTCGCCTTCCTCGCGCTGGCGGTAAAACTCACGAAGACGGTTGACGACATTACCCGCGTCCTTGGCCGCCGTGTTCATCATCTGCAGAAAACGCAGCGTCTTTTCCCTGTCGGCAAGGGTTTCCGGGCGATAAATCAAGAGTTCGGAAAAACCGAGGATCGCGGCCAGCGCGTTGTTGAAATCGTGGGCAATGCCGCTGGCCATGGTGCCCAGCGCCCGCAGGCGCTCTTGCTGGATGACTTGCTGTTGCGCCGCCTGCAACTCTGCCAGCGCCTGCTCCAATCGCTGTTTGCTTTCCCGCAGATCGTCTTCTGACCGTTTGCGGACCGTAACATCCTCAATCGTCCCGACGAAACCCATCGACTCGCTGTGGTCCGACTGCATGCGGGCGGCCCGCACATGGACGCACAGGACGTTGCCGTTGCGATGACAGACGCGATACTCGGCAGAATAATCGATTCCGTCGGTGATGAACGCCTGCCACTTCCGGGTGACCCATTCGCGGTCGTCGGCATGAATGAACTGCGTCCACCCGTCGTTCTGGCTCTCCATCAGCGTGAAACCGTAGAGTTCGCGGCAGCGCGGGTTGGCGTATGTCAACCGGCCCTGGGCGTCGGTGAGAAAAATACCCAACGGTGAGGAGACGCTCAGCGATCGGAATAATTCTTCACTCTCGCGCAGCGACGCTTCCGCCTGCTTGCGGTCCGTGATGTCCTGCTTCATCGCGATGAAATAGGTGATTTCACCGCGCTCGTCGCACACCGGCGTGATCGTCATCTCTTCATTGTAGAGGCTGCCGTCTTTGCGGCGGTTGATCATGTCGCCCTGCCAGACCTTGCCCGAATTTACCGTCTGCCAAAGGTTGCGATAAAAACTCTCATCGTGCTTGCCCGATTTCAGGAGGCGCGTGTTCTGCCCGATGGCTTCTGCGGCGGTGTAGCCTGTCAACTTCGTGAAGGCCGGGTTGACCCAGAGGATCGTCCCCCTGCTGTCCGTGAGAACGATGCCGTTGGCGGCGGACTCCAGGGCCGTGCTTTGGAGGTGAAGGCGCTCCTCGATCCGCTTGCGCTCGGTGACGTCCGAGAAGATCGCGGCAAACTGGCCGCGTTTCGGGCTGAAAGCAGCCACTTCAAAGTGTTTGTCAACGGCCCGCAAATAATTCTCGAATCGGGCTGGCTGGCTGGTGAGGGCGACCTTGCCGTAGATATCGATCCAATAATCTTCCACGTCCGGAAAGATTTCTCGCACGGTTTTGCCGACCGCTTGGCCGTGTGTGACACCCAGCATCTTCTCAAACGCCGGGTTGACTTCCAGATAGCGGTAATCACAAGGCTTGCCATCGGCATCCCAGATGATCTCGCACAGGGCGAATCCTTCCCGCATCGTCGCGAACAGGGTGCGGTACCGCTCTTCGCTCGCGCGCAGCGCCTGGTCCATTTGCTTGCGCTCGGTGATGTCGCGGGCGACGCCGGTCGTCCCGGCCACCTCTCCCTGGTCGTTCAGGAAGGCGGACTTGATGGTTTCCACCCAGGTGCGTTTCCCCGCCGCGTCCACAAAAGGTTCTTCGATGCGCCGGCGTTGGCGCAGCTCCATGACTTGTTTGTCATCGGCGACATAGCGTTCCGCCAGTTCGCGCGGCACAAAGTCAAAGTCGGTCTTGCCGACGATTTCCCCGGAGGCGTGGCCAAAGGCCTTCGCAAACGCTTCATTCACGGCGATGAAGCGGCTCTGTTTGTCTTTCACCCAGGCGATGTCAGGAATACTGTCCAGCAGCGCGCGGTGCTGTTGCTGTATCTTGCGCAACGCTTCGTCCATCCGTTCGCGCTCCGTGATGTCGCGGGAGTTGATGATGATCCCCCGTACTGCGGGATCTTCCAGAAGGTTCTTGCCGATCCCTTCGAGAACTCGCCACGAGCCATCCTTGTGGCGGAAGCGATACTCGCCGGATTCCACACAGCCCGGTCGGATCAGCCCCTCCGCAAAAACCTTTTGGATCCGGTCAAGATCGTCCGGGTGGATAAACTCGAAGGCGTTACGCCCGACCAATTCCTCAGGCCGATAACCGAGGATACGTTCGATGGACGGACTTTCATAGCGGATGCTGCCGTCTGCCTCCAGGATGGTGATAATATCGGTGGTGTTTTCAATCAGCGAACGAAAGTGCGCCTCGGTCTGGCGGGTCACGTCACCCATCAGCTTGGGCGTCTGGGTTTGGGCACCGTTCATCTGCCTGTCCGTGGCGCAACTCGTGTGCCACGCCGGAGACCGGGTGATTTTAACCTCTGCATTCATTGATTTGCCCCTCCGGTATACATAAAACAGTGTCATTTTGTCGCTAAATGGGTCAAGGGTGATTGAACCTGAGTTTGGCAGAAATCGCTTCGCAACCATGCGACGATTTGGCTATTGTCCCCACGTGATTCGGCTGCTCTACACGATCGCGTATTCGCTGGGCTTCATCCTCCTGAGCCCGCTGTTCCTCTACAAGATGTGGAAGCGCGGCAAGTACCGGGAAAACTTCTGGCAACGCTTCGGCTTTTACTCCGCGGACGCGCGCGAACGACTCGCTCACAAGAAGGGACCCCGTTGCTGGATCCAAGCGGTGAGCGTTGGCGAGGTCAACGTCGCGCTCCTGTTCATCGGCGCATTGCAGCGTAAGTTCCCCGACCTGCGCATTATCGTGACCACTACGACCTCGACTGGCTATGCGCTCGCCTACGAACGCCTCCCGCAGGAAGTCGAGCTGCTCTATTTTCCACAGGACTTCCCCTGGTCTGTCCACCGTGCGTACGATTTGATTCAACCCGATTTCATCGTCCTCATGGAATCCGAATTGTGGCCCAACCACATCTGGATGGCCGCGCGCCGTAACGTGCCCTTGTTTCTCGTGAACGGCCGCATGTCCCTCCGTTCCGAGCAGCGCTACAAACGCCTGCGCGGACTCTCCTCCCAGGTTTTCGACAAGCTCGCGCTCGTCTGTGCGCAGAGCCCGGAGGATGCCGATAACTTCGCGGCCCTCGGTGTGCCGCGCGACCGCGTACACATGACGGGCAACATGAAGTATGACGTCTCGATGCCTCATGCCGATGTGCAGAAAGTCGACCCCGTCCAGTTGCTCAAGCAAATCGGCATCTCGCCGGCACAACCAATTCTGGTCGCGGGCAGCACCCATCCCGGCGAGGAGGAGATTCTGTTCGATGTTTTCACGGACTTGCAGGCAAGATTCCCGCGCCTGTTCCTCGTCCTCGTGCCGCGGCACGTCGAACGCACGCGTGAAGTCACGGACATCGCCCGACGCAAACAAATCAAATTCGTGCTCCGTTCTGAGATCAACTCGCGGCTCGAACAGACCGCCAAGCCGTACGATTGCCTCATCGTCAACACCACGGGCGAACTGAAATGGTTTTACAAGATCGCGACCGCCATCTTCGTCGGCAAAAGCCTCGTGGGGCAGGGCGGCCAGAACATCGTCGAGGCCGCCGCCAGTGGTCATCCCGTCATCTTCGGGCCCAACATGCAGAATTTCCGAGCGATTGCCGGCGAGTTCGTCGCCGCCGGCGCTTGCGTTCAGGTCGCGGACGCCGAAGCTCTCCGCCGCGCCGTGGAGGAACTCCTGAAAAATCCCGATCGCCGTCAATCGATCGTCGCCACCGCCCACCGTGTCATCCAAGCCAACGTTGGCGCCACCACCCGCAGCGTCGAACTGATCGAAAAGGCGCTCAAAAAGTAGGGTCGAAATCCCCGCGGAATCGTTCCAAACGAACCGGATTGGAATTTCCACTGCTTTGCTTCGCATCCGATTCCACCACAATAGATTACCCCCTGTTTTCACGCTGAAATGAATCCGGTTCGTTTCGCAGAAACGCATGTTCTCTGCGGCCGCTTCTCCGTAGTGGCGCGGGCGTCCCGCCTGTTTTTTCCTGCCACCGCCGTGGGGTTGGTTGCGACTCACTCTCATATTCTCAGGTTCAGAGAACATGGCCGCACTATACAACTATCGGAAATCGATGTCCAGAAGAAATATCCCTATCATCACCCGATTCCGCGCCTGTCACCCTGAGCGAAGTCGGAGCCGAGTTGGACGAGACGCGCTTCAGCGATCTGAAGCGCAATGGTCTCTGTCGTTGCCGTGGAATCCGCCCATACCGTAGTCGCAGGCTTTAGCCTGCGTTCGACTCCTTGCTCCGCCCGGCTCCAATCCGATGGTGGGGCAAGCCGCCGTTCAAATCTGACCCTGTTTCCTCAATGACCTTGAGCCGGATAGCGCAACAGCTTAAGATGGGGCCGTTGGTTCGGTCGTCAACTGGCTGGGCAACGCTCAATGACTGCAAATACACGATTATGCGGGACTGGCCCCTTTTCTGGTAATGGCATTAGGTTCTATGCCGAATAAACCGCTCAGTATCATTTTGCTCTGCGCTGTAGTGACGATGCTTGTTCACAACGGCTCCGCAGCGACGGAAGAAGCGCGCAAGCAAGATACGAAATCGAAGGACAAAGTGGAAGTATGCCTGGCTAAAGGAGAGAAAGACGCTCATTCCTCAACGAATGTTCCACTTTCACAAATCGAGTTGGAAGATGTACCCTTATTCACTTCCGACGACGTTTTACATTATGATATCGATTCAGACCGTTTCATCTTAAATGACACAGCATACGAAGCAATCCGTCGACTCAGGTTGCCTGATGGAAGGTCGTTTGTTCTTATGGTCGGCAAGAGACGTGTCTTCAGGGGTGCTTTGTGGTGGGATTGGTCTTCCATGCCTTTCGACGGAGTAGTAATCGTCAAGCCCACACACGTGGTAAATACGGAATTGCAACTGCAATTAGGTTTCCCCAGGGAATACTTCACCGGTCAAGATCCTCGGCATGATCCAGAAGTACTGAGCATTCTGAAGGACGCTGGAAAAACCTCAGGGCTACGCTGACAGTTGGGTTTCGGGCCAAACCCTCCGGAGATACGAGGCAGTAATTGAACTCACCTCTCCGCCAATGCGAAGAGCGTTAGCGCTTTCGGGGAAAAATGCTGTTGAACCGGCATTCCACCCTGCTATAATCACGACGCTAACGGAGAGTGGGGAACATGGCTGTATTTGCAAATCGGTATCCGGAAAACGTGCCCGGGAAGTTCTACGTGGACGACCAGTGCATCGATTGTGATCTGTGCCGCGAAACGGCCCCGGATAATTTCACGCGGAACGAAGATGGTGGCTACAGCTACGTCTACAAGCAGCCGACTTCGCCCGACGAGGACGCCCTTTGCAAGGAAGCGATGGAAGGCTGTCCTGTCGAGGCCATCGGCAGCGATGGCGTGGAAGCCGCCGCCGTGACCCCCGCGCAACCATCTTCGCAGCCGCACGCGCAATGACGCCCGCGCTGCGAGCCAAAGTCCTCCACGAATGGCGGCCATCCTTCGGCGATGGCGACGCGCATGGCCAAAAGTCGGCGAATTCCGCGAACCAACTCGTCCCGCTCGTGATGAAGCAACTCGGTCTCGGAGAGCGGCTCCAGCAATCGCAGGTTTTCTTCCTTTGGCCCACCATCGTGGGCAGCGACATCGCCCGCCACGCGCAGCCGGTCAGCCTTAAGAACGGCCTGCTGATCGTCGCCTGCGATCACCCCATGTGGCTGCAGGAAATTACGCGCTACTCCAAGCCGCTCATTCTACAAAAAGTCCAGGAGCGTCTCGGCAAAAAGGCTGTCCGCGACATTTCCTTCCGCATCGGCTGATGCTCAATACTCGCTATTCTCTTTGGTTGGTAAGTTTCTTTATCTTCCTCTCAGCCGCGCCCTTTGCTCAAGCGGCGGACGACGTCCTCGATGTCCCATTCATCGCCCAGAAACCAAGCTATTGCGGCCCTGCGGCGCTGGCGATGCTCGCGAATTACTACGGCCATCCCGTTACCCAGGATGAAATCGCCGACGCGATCTATTTGCCCGACATCGGCGGCACGCTCACCAGTGAACTCGGCGAGTACGCCCGCCGCTTCAACCTTTGGGTGCGTCAGTACCGCGGCTCACTCGACGACCTCCGCGAGAAACTGGACGCCGGTGTCCCGCTTCTCGTGCTCGGAAAATTCGGTGACCAACCGCACTACTTCCTGGTGCTCGGTTGGGACAGGTTCCGGCAGGTCGTGATCGTGCATTCCGACACGCGAGCGCGGTATGAAATGCACCTGGAGGATTTTCAGCGGCATTGGGACCGCGCGGGGAATTGGACCCTGTTGGTCTGCCCGCCCGAGAAGGCGACGTGGCGTTTGTCGGCGGAGGAGCACAACGATCTGGGCCTGTTCTACGAACGCACCGACCAGTTGGGGGCGGCGACCGAGCACTATGTCGCAGCCATTCAGTTGCATCCCGAGAACTCCTACTTCCGCATGAATCTCGGGAATGTGCTGCTCAAGCAGCGGCGGCTGCGCGAAGCGGTCGGTGCTTTCATCCGTGCCCTGGAACTCGATGCGCAAAACGCGGACGCCATGAACAATCTCGCCTACACGTACTCGGAACTGGGCAGTAACCTTGATGAAGCGGCCAGGCTGTGCCAACAGGCCGTCACCTTGCGGCCAGCGCGCCAGGCCTATTACCTCGATACGTTGGGGACTATTTACCTCAAGGAAGGCAGGTTGCAGACCGCCATCACGACCTTCGAGTCCGCGTTGGCCGCGACAACGGAACGCCAGGCCTCACTTCGCACCAGCATCGAGCAGCGCCTGACCGCGGCGCGAGCGCTGCTGGCCCAACGACCGCTCACTGAAAAATAGGTACTGTTGCGCCCAACCGGCGTACGGGCCGAAATGGGTGCGCGCGAATTCCCGAAGTTCACGGGCTGTCACGGGTCTCTTGCCGTCGAAATAGATTCGTCGCAGCGCCCGCTCAATCCATACATCGATCGGGAAGGCCTGGTTGAACCCGCACGCGAACAGCAGCGTGCAATTTGCGATCTTCTCGCCCACGCCGGGCAATTTGACCAACTCTTCCAGTGCCTGTCCGTATTCCAGCGACGACAACCCGTCGAGATCGAGTTTGCCGCTATCGATCAAGCGCGCTGCCGCGAGCAGGTTCTTGGCGCGAAACCCCAGTTTGCAATCCCAAAGCTGTTGATGCGACGCGCGGGCGACGGCCGCAACGGTTGGGAAAGCGTGATGGGTGTCGCTGACCGGCTCACCGAAGCGTCGCGCCAATAGGTCAACGATCTGCCGAATCTGCACGATCTGCTTTGACGAGCTGGCAATGAACGAAGCGAGACATTCCCACGGTTCCTGGCGAATGACGCGCAGCCCATGGTGATTCTTCACCGCTTGGCGCAAGAGCGGATCGCCGGGGAACGTCGCGAGAATTTCCGGGAGCGAAACATCCAACGCGAGATACCGCGCCACGATTTTCTTCTCGGCCTGCGGGCGTGATTCCCATTCCACGGACTGGGGATGTTGCCGTAGCCGTATCACCTGCCGCCCCACAACGCCCTCAAACCAACCGTCCGCTGTCCGTGACCAGCGAAAGGCCTGCCCGCATTCCACCGTGCTGGCTAGGGCAAAATCAGAAACGTTGATTAAATTCGGCATCTCTGCTACAAGCTCGCACGGGGAACCCTAGTGATGTTCGCGAAGGAGGTCAACACCATCCATTTCGTGGGTGTTTGTGGCACTGCGATGGCATCTGTCGCCGCGCTGTGCCGCGAGCTCGGCTTTGCCGTCACCGGCAGTGACGAGAACATCTATCCGCCGATGTCCACCTTCCTCGAAGCTCACGGCATCCGCATCATGCCCGGCCACGCCGAATCGAATCTCGACCACCAGCCGAATCTCATCGTTATCGGCAACGCGATGAAGCGCGGCAATCCCGAAATCGAGCGCGCCCTCGACGAACGTCTCAATATTTGCTCGCTCCCCGAACTCGTGCGCGACCGCTTCCTTGGTGGCAAACACTCCGTGGTGATCGCCGGCACGCACGGCAAAACGACCGCCACCTCGCTGCTCGCCTGGGTGATGGAGTCGGCGGGCCTATCTCCCGGTTTTCTAATCGGCGGCCTTCCCAATAATTTCCCCGGCGGCGCTCGACTGGGGCAGGGGAAGCATTTCCTCGTCGAGGGCGATGAGTACGACACGGCGTTCTTCGACAAGCGCAGCAAGTTTGTCCACTACCGCCCCGACACCGTCATCCTCAACAACATCGAATTCGATCACGCCGATATTTTTTCGGACCTCGCGGCAGTCAAGCGCACCTTTCGCCAACTAGTCGCCATCGTGCCGCGCCGCGGCCTGATCATCGCCAATGGAGAAGACGCCAATGTCCGTGAAGTCGTCGACGGCGCGCAATGCCGCCTCCGCTTCTTCACAAAAGACAACGCTGCTGATTTTGCCGTGCCGCTCGCGGGGGAACACAATCAGCGCAACGCCGCCGCAGTCGCAATGTGCGCGGCGGAATTGGGCCTGTCGCGCGAGCAGATCCAGCGCGGGTTCTCCACCTTCACAGGCGTCAAGCGACGCATGGAGGTGCGCGGGGAAGCGGGGGGCGTCACGGTGCTTGATGATTTTGCGCATCACCCGACCGCGATTGCCGAGACGATTCGCGCCATCCGCGAGAAATATCCGCAACGGAGATTGTGGGCGCTGTTCGAACCGCGCAGCAACACGACGCGCCGCAACGTCTTCCAGCACGAATTGACCGAGTCGCTCTCACTGGCCGACGGCGTGTTCATCTCGCGCGTGGACCGGCTGCAGGAACTCCACGAGAGCGAGCGCCTCAATCCCGACGCGATCATCGCTGGCGTCCGCAGCCACGGCAAAATGGCCGAGTATTCGCCCAATGCCGACGCCATCATCAACCATCTCGTCCCGAATCTCCACGACCGTGACGTCGTCGCCGTCTTCTCCAACGGCAAGTTCGACGGCATCCACGAAAAGCTGCTGACGCGCCTACGCCAAAGCGCTTGATTTTCCGCGCTGCGTCGGTATTCTGGTCTCTGCATTCTGACTTCGGTCATGGCGTGGCCCCATCGTCTAGAGGCCTAGGACATCAGATTCTCAATCTGGGTACACGGGTTCGAATCCCGTTGGGGCCGCCAAACTTGTATGAGGGGTCTTTTCCGGTTGTAACATCTTGAAGACGGGACAGGTTACAGCGCTCAAATCTCAATCTCGCCGAACTGCTTCGGGTGCCTGTCGGTTCTCCGTCCGGCCTGCTGGTTTGAGGTCTACGTCGCTCATGGTCTGGCAATTCATCCTCGAACTTCGGCGCCATTAGAGGTAAAAAAGCGTCATGCAGCCCATCGAAACACAATGTCGAAACCATAAGATTAGCCGCTTGCTGCGTGTCAAATATGGATGAAGAGACAATCCTGGGGTGGCTTCGCTTTTTCGAGCCGCATGAGGTGTTCGTGATATCGCTTTCGAAAAACGAAATGATCTGCCGCGAAATGAGTCAACCGACCCGGAATTAGAATCCATCAGATGAGAATAAAATTACACCCCCATAGTATATTGGGTGGTGCGGTGCTGATCATCGCAGTTGCTTCCAATGGATGTTCCGCGACCGGTTCTTACGGTTCCTTCCGGACTGGCGACAAAATCCTCGTCGGTGATACGACGCGCAAGGCCTTTCAATACGAGGGGATCGATCGGCATCCGGTCATCGTGATCCCCGGGATGTTTGGCACCCAACTTACCGATCCCAAGACCAAGGCAATCGTCTGGGGACGGTTTACCGGTATGGAAATGGTGGCGAATTTCTCGGCTGAACAGTTGCGTCTATTGAGCTTGCCGATGGGGCCAGGCAAAGACCTGAAGGACCTTCGGGATGCGGTGGTCCCTTCGGGCGTTTTGGAAGTGGTGAAGGTGAATATATTGGGACTCCCGCTCGACGTGAATGCGTACAAAGATATGACCGATGCGCTGGAGTTTGGGGGCTATTACGGCGCAGATACCAAGCAGGGGGCCGGAAGAAAGTATGACACGTCTTTTACGTTTGGATACGACTGGCGGAGGGATCTGGTGGAGAGCGCCAAACAATTGCATGCCTTCATCCAGGAAAAGAAAAAATATCTCCAGAAAAAATACGAAGAGGTCTATGGAGTTAAAGATTATGACGTGAAGTTCGATATCGTGGCCCATTCCATGGGCGGATTGATCGCGCGCTATTATTTATTGTACGGAGATGCCGATTTGCCGGCGGATGGCTCAACGCCGAAAGTAACCTGGAAGGGGGCTCGTGATATCGACAAGGCGGTCATCGTCGGCGCGCCCAATGCCGGATACCTGGATGCGTTTACCGAGTTGGTAGAGGGAGTGGTGTTTGCTCCCGGGGTTCCCCGGATCGAACCAGCGACCGCCGGGACGTGGTTGACGCTATATGAAATGATGCCGTTCCCAAGTTTGGGTATGGTTGTGGATGAAAAGGGCGAAAAACTGGATCTCTATGATTCGGCTTTATGGAGGCGGATGAAGTGGGGATTGGCGGATCCAGGACAGGAAAAAGAACTGGCCAGGCTTCTGCCGAAGGTTACGAGTTCCGAGAAGCTCCGTGAGATCGCGTTGGATCATCTAACGAAGTCTCTGGACCGCGCGAAGCGGTTTGCCGGTGCTATGGGCGTGGATGCCATTCCTCCTGCGGGCCTGGGTCTGCATCTTTTCGTCGGTGAATCGATTCCGACCAACGGCCGGGCCTCCGTGGATGCAAAGACCGGGAAGTTGAAGATCGTAAACCAGGTACCGGGGGATGGCAAGGTGGCTGCCGTCAGCGCGATTCTCGTCAAAACCGTCGAAGGTCAGCAAGGTGGACCTTTTGTGGGATCTCGCATCCATTGGGATTCCGTTACGTTTCTATTCGCCGCGCATATGGGCATCACGAGGGATCCTGTTTTTATCAGCAATATGCTCTACATCCTTCTTTCGGCCCGTGATAAAACGTAAAACCGGGCCTTCTGTTTTCTTACGATTTCGGAGGACAAGCCATATCGCGAAGTCACAAAACGCCCCGTGAATTCGCACTTGCTAATATTTCGTAGACAATCTATTATTACCAGATTCGTATTGTTAAGGAAATGTCCGATGCGCAAGCAAATCAAACCGCAGACTTATGACTTCTCGTTCTTGCGCGATTTGCGCAGACGGGATGAATTGACGATCCAGGACGTGTCGACGCGCTCCGGTATTTCCCCGGCGGTTATCTCCAAGCTGGAACGCAATCAGACCAGCGCGGAACTTGAGACCTTGTTCCGGCTGAGTCGCGTGTTCGGGATGAACGCCACGGAGATGTTGGCCTTGGCGGAAGCGCGCACCGCCCAGCGCGCCACCGAGGCTTCGCATGTGGGCGGTGAATTTGTGTTTCGCGAGATCCAGTACGGCAACGTGCGCGCCCTTTTTGGGGCCGCCCCGAAGGGAGCGAAGGTGTCACGGCCCGAGATTCATCGCGATGACTATGAGGTGTGTTGGGTGCTGGCGGGCAGACTGTCGATTACCCTGCCGCATGAGCAATACCAACTCAAGACGGGTGAGGCGATCCAGTTCGACGCGATTCTTCACCACGCCTATGAAGCCCTGGAGAACTCCCAAATCTTGATTCTGCACCTGCGGAAGGGGAAACGCTTTTAGCCATGCTCCAGATTGATTACGACCTGCAGCCCTCCCATCTGAGAAAGAAGATCGATCGCCTCTGGCAGGTGTCCGCGGGGAAAATTGCCGCCATTGAAAAGCGGCGTGACGTCACGAAGGGATCTCCGGTGTTCACGGTGCGCGGTCGATACACCGCGCGCGGGTGGACGGAGTGGACCCAGGGATTTCAATACGGCTCGGCCATCCTGCAATTCGAGGCCACCGGCGAAAAGCAATTCCTGAAAATCGGGCGCGATAACACCGTGCGGTTCATGGCCGGGCACGTCACGCATGCCGGCGTGCACGACCACGGTTTCAACAACGTCAGCACCTACGGCAATTTGTTGCGGTTGATGAACGAGAGTCGCATCGCTGAGAACGCGTGGGAGCGCAATTTCTACGAGCTGGCATTGAAATGTTCGGGCGCAGTCCAGGCTCATCGCTGGACGAAAACTCGTGAGGGCGGATACATTTACTCGTTTAACGGTCCGCACTCATTGTTCGTCGATACGCTGCGTTCGTTGCGCGCTCTCGCCCTGGCGCACCAACTCGGTCAGGTCCTGATGGGCGAGAATGATAAAAGGATTTCGCTGTTGGAACGGCTGCTCGATCACGCGCGCGCGACAGCGATGTACAGCGTTTTCTACGGGAAAGGACGCGACGCGTTCGATGTGCGTGGTCGTGTTGCCCACGAGGCGATCTTCAACGTCAATGATGGCAATTTCCGCTGCCCGAATTCGCAGCAGGGATTTTCGCCATTTACGACCTGGACGCGTGGACTGGCTTGGGCGATGTGCGGGTTTGCCGAGCAGTTGGAATTCCTCTACGCCATTGGCGAAACGCGCCATCGCGCCTTGTTCGAGCAGGCCACGCGCGCCATCTGTGATTTCTACATCAAGAATACGCCGCCGGATGGCATCCCGTATTGGGACACGGGAGCGCCCTTGCTGCACAAGCTGGGTGATTATCTTGATCGGCCCGCCGACCCATTCAACGAGTTCGAGCCGGTGGATAGTTCTGCCGCCACAATCGCCGCGCAAGGGCTGCTCCGGTTCGGCCATTACCTTGGCAAGAGCGGCAAACGGTACTGGCAGGCCGGGTTGAGCATCCTTAATACGCTGTTCGACGAACCGTACCTGAGCACGAATCCGAAGCATCAAGGTCTGATTCTCCACAGTGTTTACCATCGGCCAAATGGTTGGGACTACATTCCGCCCGGACGCAGGGTGCCGTGCGGCGAGTCCAGCATGTGGGGCGACTACCACGCCCGCGAGGTTGCGCTCTATGTGCAACGAGTTGCCCGGCGGAAACCCTATTTGAAGTTTTTCCTGTGAATCCCGTTACGATCACGCGCATTCCCGGTCTGCGAACCGTTCCGTCGTTTCGCGATTATATCGACAAGCTCGGGATCGATTTGCGGATCGAAGACTCGATCGTGCAGGGTAGCACCTCGCCCTTGGTGAAACCCCGGAAGTGGAATGATCGCGTTATTGGAAATAGTTGGTGCGTCCAGCCGATGGAGGGATGGGACGGCACAACGACCGGGGGTGTCACGGGGCCGATGATTCGCCGTTGGCGGAATTTTGGCGCGAGCGGCGCGAAACTCATCTGGGGCGGCGAAGCGATGGCGGTGCGTCCCGAAGGCCGGGCGAACCCAAACCAGCTCATCATTAATGAGGCGAACAAAAAGGGCCTGGCGCAGTTGCGGGAGACACTGCTGGTGGCCCACCAAGACGGTTTCGGCCGCACTGACGACCTTGTTGTCGGGTTTCAGCTCACGCACTCCGGGAGATTTTGCCGTCCCACCGATAAAAAGCGGATGGAACCGCGCGTGGCGTACCGCCATCCGATTCTCGACAGGAAATTTGGGGTTACCAGCGACGCGCAGGTCCTTACTGATGACGAAGTGAAGCGTCTCATTGAGGATTATGCAACTGCGGCGCGAATTGCCGCGGATGTCGGCGCCGATTTTGTGGACATCAAACATTGTCACGGGTACCTGCTTCATGAATTCCTCAGCGCCCACACGCGTCGCGGCGAGTATGGCGGTTCGCTCGAGAACCGCACGCGACCGTTGCGCGAAATCACGGCCGCAATCCGCGCGGTCGCGCCGAAACTTGGTATCGGCGTGAGAGTCAGTATTTTCGATCTCGTACCATTCAAACCTGATCCTGCGCTGAGCAAACCCGCGAAACCCGGGCCGGGCATCCCGGAGGATTTCTCGCACTGCCTGCCGTATCGTTACGGCTTTGGAGTGAACCTGAATAATCCGGTGGAATACGATCTCGCGGAGCCCATCGAGTTTCTTCGCATTTGCGAAAGGTTGGGGATCACCCTGATCAATCTTTCGGCGGGCAGTCCATATTACAATCCGCACATCCAACGGCCCGCGGCGTACCCGCCTTCCGACGGCTATCAGCCACCGGAAGATCCGCTCGTTGGCTGCGCGCGGCAGATTAACGTGGTGAAACAACTCAAGGCGAAGTTTCCGAACCTCCTCATGGTGGGCACGGCCTATAGCTATTTACAGGAATACTTTCCGCACGTGGCCCAGTACTATTTGCGGCACGGGCATGTGGACAGTGTGGGCATCGGGCGGGTGGTGCTGAGCTATCCTCGCATGTTGGCCGACGCAGTGGGGAAGGGCGCGCTCGAACACCGGCTGATTTGCCGCACCTTCAGTGATTGTACGACCGCGCCGCGCAATGGATTGCCATCAGGATGCTATCCGCTGGATGATTATTATAAACGCAGCCCGGAGGCGGCGCTGTTGAAACAAATTAAGAACCCGACAAAACCATGAAACGAGTGGCCCTGATAACAGGCGGCACGCGCGGCATTGGGCTCGGCATCGCGCAAGCCCTGGCGCGGGAGGGTTTCAACCTGGCGGTTTGCGGCCTTCGCGACGAAAGCGCGGCGGCCGATGCATTGAAAAAGCTGCGATCGCTGGGGGCCGACGTGCTGTACTGCCGGTGCGATGTGGGCCGGCACGACGCGCGCGACGAGATGCTGGCGGCGATTCGCCAACGCTTCGGCCGACTGGAGGTGTTGGTCAATAATGCCGGGATCGCGCCGAAGGAACGCCGCGATATCCTGGAAGCGACCGAAGAAAGTTTCGAGCACGTGCTCCGCACGAACCTGCAGGGTCCGTATTTTCTCACGCAGACAGTCGCGAGGTGGATGGTTGAACAGAAGAAGGCGGATGCGTCCTTCGAAGCTTGCATCATCAACATATCCTCGGTCTCTGCGACGGTCGCGTCCGTGAACCGCGGGGAATACTGCATTTCCAAAGCGGGTGTGGCGATGGCCACGCAGCTCTGGGCGGCTCGGCTCGGTGAATTCAACATTCCCGCTTACGAAGTCCGGCCAGGAATTATCCAAACGGATATGACCACTGGCGTCCAAGAAAAATATGACAAATTGCTCGGCGAAGGGCTGGCAATCCAGCGTCGCTGGGGCTCTCCCGAAGATGTGGGCAAAGCCGTTGCGTCGCTGGCGCGAGGCGATCTTCCTTATTCCACCGGCCAGGTCATCATGGTCGATGGTGGTTTAACAATTCAGCGCCTATAAAACGCCTATCCTCGTATTCGTTTCTCAACTGTGGTTGGCCTAAAGCGATATATACCATCCGTTTACGCTTGCACAACATAGTGTGTTCCAACTTTTTGGGGAAATCCGCAAGATAGTTCTTGCAATTTTCCGGAGAATTTAATAATTATAAGCAGCGTCCGAAAAGCCAAAGCGAGTTGGCCTAAGGACATCTGACGGTGAGGGTATATGAAGGGCGAGAAACTTTCCGCAAGTAACAGCGAGGGCGTCGCCGGGCAACGGCAAGACATCCCGCGAAGTTATTCCCTTCGTAAAGAATTACCCCCATCACTAACCGACAAGAAGGATTAAGCCATGAAACTCCACATCTCAATCATCACCGTCGCATGTCTGGTCGCTTGCTCAAGCCAAGCGCAAACCATATTCTCCACTGACTTTACCGGGGATACACCCGGCTCCAGCCCGACTGGCTGGACCTCGGTGAGCCCTAGTGCTCCTGCGGCGCTTAACGGCGCGATTGTCACTAATGTATCGGGCAACAATGCGGTGAATATGTATGATTACTCGACAACCGCGAACGCCCGGCTCGAGCAAGACTTCACGACTTCGGCCAGTGGCCTACATCTCTCCTTGAATTTCACACGCAACGCAAATATTGCACCCGCCACCAGCGTACAGGGCTTGTATGTGGCCTTGGGCTCGAACACGCTGAGCCAGGGTACGGCTGCCAACCGTGCGGTGAACTTTCGCTTGTTCAATGACGGCAGCTACCGAGTCGACGCTGGGAAGCAGAACCCGGATGGCACATTCAACTCAAACCCCGTTGTGAGCGGGAGCAATAGCTTCGGAGAGGGGGGCACGACGTTCAACACCCATACTCTGGACATTTTTGCCTACGCAGGCACGACAGGGGGTGCTACTCTGGGCTACACGGGACCCGGAGGCACCAACGGTGTTCTGGATCCCCACTCCTTCGCTGTTTATATCGACGGCGCCTTCTTGCAGAACGCATCCACAATCACCACTGCGAACGGTGATTATGCATTCCAAAACTCCAGCTTTTACAGCCAAAGCAATCTGGGCCGCTTGGGGCTGGTGACCGGCGGCGCAAGCAGCGCCTCCGGCATCGACTTTCTGGTTGATAACATTTCGTTGTCGGTCATTCCGGAGCCGTCCACCGTCGCCTTGCTGGGCGCTGGCAGTATGCTTTTGATTGGGGTATTGAGACGCACCCGTCGTTCAGTTTGACGGAAACGCCGTCTTAGGATTCAGTCAGAATATTCCACACCCGCCTTCGGGCCGGTGTGGAGTATTCATTTCAGGATGCGGCGCGAGTTTGCTCTCTTTGCGCGGGGCGTCGACAAACCCCGAACCCTAGGTCAAAATGCCCCACTCAGTAATTGGCTGGGAACCTGATGAAGAACACGTGGAGATCGTGGGGCGCACCGGCCACTCTCATCATTCTGCTCACGCTCGTGGCGTTCCTCCCCGCACTGCGGTGCGGGTTTGTCTGGGACGATGACAATCTCCTGTTGGAAAATCATTTGATTAAGGCGCACGACGGCTTGTACCGATTCTGGTGCACCACGCAGCCCATGGATTACTGGCCGTTGACCTCAACGACGTGGTGGCTGGAGTGGCGCTTATGGGGAAAGAATCCCCTCGGTTATCATGTGGTGAATGTGGTCCTGCACGCGCTGAGCGCAGTCCTCTGGTGGCGCGTAATGACGAGGCTCAAGATTCCGGCAGCCTGGCTGATCGCCGCAGTGTTCGCTGTGCATCCCGTCAACGCGGAATCGGTGGCGTGGATTGCCGAGCGAAAGAATGCGCTCGCGATGTTCCTCTATGCGTTGACGCTTCTGGGGTATCTGAGATTCGAGGACACGAGCCGCCGGCGCTGGTACTGGCTGGCGGTGGGGATGTTTGCGCTGGCTCTGTTGAGCAAGACTTCGGTGGTCCCCCTGCCGGTTGTGCTGCTGCTCTGTGCGTGGTGGAGAAGAGGGAAGGTTGCCCGCACCGACCTCCTGCGACTATTCCCGTTTTTTGCGCTTTCGGTGACGATGGGATTCGTCACCGTTTGGTTTCAATCCAGGAATGTGATGGCGCAGGAGATTCTCCACCGGAGTCTTCCCCTACACGTGGCCGGTGCGGGATGGGCGTGCTGGTTCTATCTGTGGAAGGCGCTGGTGCCGGTTCATCTGATGACGATTTATCCCCAGTGGAGAGTCGACATGTCCTCGCCACTCGCCTGGCTGCCGAGTTTGGTCGTGCTCGGATGTCTCGGGATATTTTGGCGATACCGCCAGGGTTGGGGCAGGCCGCTTCTGTTCGCCAGCGGTTACTTCCTCGCGATGCTGTTTCCCGTGTTGGGAATCATCAACATGTCGTACCTGGCAGTGGCACCGGTGGCAGACCGCTTCCTCTATTTTTCATTGATTGGAGTCATCGCCCCCATCGTCGCCGCAGGAGCACGAATATACCGCGCTTGCCATGGCACGGTCCGTGGGATGATCCAAATCGCGGCCGCCGTTGTTGTTGTTCTGTTGGCTTCACTCACTTGGTGCCAAAGCCAAATCTACAAGGATTCGGAGGCCCTGTGGACCGTCGCTCTTGCAAGAAATCCTGGAGCATGGGTAGCACACAACGGCCTTGGGGTTGCATTTCAACAACGCAACCCAAGACAGGCGATATCGCACTTCGAACTGGCACTGCGGCTCAAGCCAGATTACGCCGAGGCGCACAATAATCTGGGCAATACCCTCCTCGAATTGGGCGATGTGACGGAAGCAGAGGCGCATTTCGAACAGGCGTTGCAGCTCCAACCCAATTCCGCCCGGGTAAACTACAACATGGGGGGAGCATTGATTCGACAGGGTAAACAGTCAGAGGCGATCGTCCATTGGGAGCGGGCACTGCGCATCGACCCCGATTACGCTGAAGCCCATAACAACCTGGCCGCCGCCTTGCTGCAGACCGGCAGGTTGCCGGAGGCCGTGGCGCATTTCGAGCAGGCGCTGCGCATCGACCCCGACTACGTCGAAGCTCATAACAATCTGGCTGCTGCCCTTGCGGAGACCGGCAGGTTGCCGGAGGCCGTGGCGCATCTTGAGCAGGCGGTGCGGATTCAGCCTGATTATGTTCAGGCACACAAGAACCTGGGAGACGTTTTGCTCTCGCTTGGAGAGGTGGCCAAGGCGACTCGTCAGTACGAACAGGTGCTCCGCCTCGCGCCCAATGATCTTGAGGTACAGAAAAAGCTGGCGCGACTGCGGGCTGCCCGATGAATCATTGGACCGGGAGAGGGGCGTTAAGAAATCGGCAATGCCACCAGTGGGGAAAACGATTGACACATTTAATACTTATTAAGACAATGCGAATTAGAAATGTTTCCATGACTGTCCTGGTTTGCATTCGACGCCGGTGTTGGTGGAGTTTACTAATGAGCGGAAGCTTGGCCGGCTGTATTTCCCTCATGGCCGAACCGTCAGCGGATGTTGCCGCCCACGTTCCTCCACAGCCGCCGCGCACCATGGTAATCGAAGGCCGTCAGAGGGACTTCCGCGCTTATTGTACCACGGGCGCGGGGGCAAAGGCGTTCGCGAAAATCAAGGCCGACTTCGACAAAGATTACCTTTCGTTTCCATTTCCCGACGAACCGGTGACCTACGGCGATCCCGATCCCAAAAACCGCGATTCGGACAAAGCCGACAAGTGGCGAAATGTTCAGGATGTCTGCGGTCGCGTCTCCGGTGTTGCCGAAGCGGCTACGCTAATTTGGACCGTCACCGGCGATGAGAAGTACCTGACAAAAGCGAAAGAGTTCCTGTTGAAATCCTGTGCCTGGCACTTCGCACCGGACTGGAAAAGCGGTCCGGTCGTGGGCGCCACCGACATTGAATATAACGACGAGGCAAATTTCCGCCTCTGGCGCAAACTGCCGCTGGTCTACGATCAGATTCGCTCGAAGCTGACGCCCGAGGAGAAAAAGATCGTCCTTGCCCATTTCAAGGAACGTGGCGACCGCACCGTGGCGTGGATCAAGGCCGCGAAGGTCGAAAAGATCCAGCGCAACTCGCTTGACGTGAACGCCGAGAGTCATCCGGTGCGGTTCATGTCCATGGTCGGGCTTACTGGCCTGGCGTTGTGGGATGACCTGCCGGAAGCGCGCGAGTGGTGGCGGTTCGCCTACGTGTTTTACCGCGACCAGTTCAGTCCGTGGGGCGGCGACGACGGCGGCTGGGCTGAGGGCAACGCCTATTGGCGGGGCACGTTCGAGCACGCGGCGTTTCAGGATACGCTGCTGGCCATCGGCGATCCGCTCGCGTATTCGTCGCAGTTCTGGAAAAACTCGCCGTACTTCGCCGTGTACAATGTACAGCCTTACCGGCACACGATATTCGGCGACACTTCCAACGCGGGCCATTTCGATCTCGATCCTGTTGTGGCCGATTACATGGAGCACGTCGCTCGCGTCCAACAAAACGGCTGGTTCCGCGCCTACGCCCAACTTTGCACCGATAAACGGCCACGCCCCATTGACAAGGGCCTCGCCGGCCTGGATCGCACGTACCCGACCGCCTGTGAATTTTTGATACGCAATTTCATTGCCAGCGGCAAGCCGCTTCCACCGGCGAAACGCCTGGGCGAATTGCCGTCCTACCGCTTCTTTCGGGATGTCGGGTGGGTGTCGCTGCACAGTGCTCTCGGTCGCCCGGCGGACGACATTCAAATCACCTTCAAGTCGTCGCCTTACGGATCTTTCAGCCACAGTCACGCGGATCAAAACGCCTTCATCCTGAACGCCTACGGCGAAAGTCTGGCGATCAATTCGGCGTATCGGGAGTTTCATCGCTCGCCGCACCACCAGCAATGGACGTGGCAGACGAAATCCAAGAATGACCTGCTCATTGACGGACTGGGGCAGAAGGCGCAGGACAAAAAGGCGACAGGGAAAATCACTCGATTTGAAACCTCGCCGCGCTACGCGTGGACGACCGGCGACGCCACCGTGGCCTATCAAGCGGGCGAAAAGGAAAAAGGCAAAATCCAACGCGTGACCCGCGATCTTGTTTTCATTGACCAGCGCTATGTCGTGTTGCGCGACCGCGTGGTGCTCGCCACATCGGGAACTCTCTCCTGGTTGCTGCACGCCGAGAACAATCTTTCCTGGGACGGCACGAACAACACCGCGTTCATCCGTGGCGACAAAGCCGCACTGACCACGCAGCTTATCGCGCCGGGCGTCGTCTGGCGCGGCAGTGTGACGGACCGGTTTCCCGTTACCGTTGACCCGAAATACACCACGGGCGAAGCAGGCTCCAGTTACGTTACCGGCAAGTGGACCAACCAAAGCCATCTCACGCTTGAAAGCGCGAAAGTTGCGACGGAGTTCACGGTCTTCGCAATTCTCTGGCCCGAACGCTCAGCGTCCGTGCCGGCTGCTCTCAAAACAGCGCTCGATGATGGCGCGCTCCGCGTTGCTCGTCCGGATGGAAAAACCGATCTCATCGTCCTGACAGACACTTCGCTGGAACTGAAATGATAGCCATATGAACCCGTTCACATCTTTGTCCCGACTAATACTGTTCGCCCTGTTGCTGTCCACGCCTGTCAGGCAAGCCCGCGCCTCGGACCCTCTGCCACCGTTCCTGCTCGACAGTAAAACATTGAACGCATCAGCCGTTGCCACCAATGCTGGCGAGGCTCTCAAGGTCCCCATCGTCACGGTTGTCGACAAGAAACGCGCTTCTCCCACCGGCGATCCGCACGATTACGTCAGCTATGGCCGCTACTGGTGGCCCGACCCCGCGAGCACCAACGGCCTGCCGTACATTCAGCGCGACGGCTACCCCAATCGCGAGCAAATGGCTTTTGGGGACCAGGATCGGCTGGGTCGCATGATCGACACGGTCGAGACACTGGCGCAGGCATGGCAACTGGAGCACCGCGAAGATTGCGCCCGTCGCGCGGGTGAGTGGATTCGCGCGTGGTTCGTCACACCCGCCACGCGCGTCAATCCTTCCTTCGAGTACGCACAGATTCACCTGGGCCGCGATGGCAACCATGGCAACAAATCCGGCCTGATCGACACACGCGTTTTCATCCGCCTAATTGACGCGTTGCGGTTGCTGCACGGTTCGCCGGCCTTCACCGACAAGGACGAGGCGGCAGTTCACCAGTGGTTTTCCGATTACCTGCAGTGGCTCACCACCAGCAAGAACGGCAAACTCGAGCACGAAGCCGCCAACAACCACGGCTCCTGGTTTCTCAGCCAACTCATCGCCATCGCCCGTTACCTCGATCGCGAAGATGACGCGCGGCAATTTGCCCGCGAGGATTTTGCGCGTATTGCCAACCAGTTCGCACCCGACGGCAGTCAACCGCTGGAGCTGGTGCGTCAGGATGGCTTGGGCTACTGTGCCTTCAATCTCGAGGCCCAATTCTGTGTTGCCAGACTTGCCGCACCGCTTGGCGTGGATCTTTGGCACTATGAGGGAACCAACGGGGCCAGCCTGCATCGGGGACTCGAATTTTTGATCCCTTACAACACGGCCCCTGAAACCTGGCCGCACAGCCAGTTGAAAACACTCAAGCCGGGCTTCCTGCGGCCCCAGATCGACCAGGCCGCGCGCATTTGGCCCGAGACGAAAGCCGAATCATCGAGTGCACCCGCCACAACCCCCGTCTCGCTTCCGGGGGCGGAAACTTTCATCTATCGCGACGGCAAGCCCGACCCGATGCGACTGCATGTTTTCAAACCGAAGAACTGGAAGGCCGAAGACCGTCGCCCGGCGTTGGTTTTCTTTTTCGGTGGCGGCTGGACCAGGGGCACGCCGGAGCGCTCGGCGAGCTATGCGAAATGGGCGGCCACACTCGGCATGGTCGGCATTGCGCCCGACTATCGCACGAAGGAACGATTCAACACGTCGCCACTGGAGTCGGTGGCGGACGGACGCGCCGCGTTGCGCTGGATTGAAGACCACGCGGACAGATTAGGAATCGATCCCAAAAGGATCGTGGTCGGCGGCTCTTCTGCTGGCGGTCACGTTGCATTATGGACCGCAATTGAGCACACGCCGCCCGGATCGGCCACTAATGAAGCGCCGCTCATCAAACCGTTCGCGCTGATTTTGGTCAGTCCCGTTTCCGATACTTCGTCGGCCGTCGGTTACACCCCCAAGCGTTTTGGTGATAAAGCGGAGGCGCTCTCGCCGGTGCAACAACTGGACGCGAAGATGCCACCGGTACTGGTATTCCATGGCGATGCAGACACGACCGTGACCAATGCCCAATCCATCGCGCTTCACGCCGGGCTCATTGCGAGCAGCAACGTTTGTGAATTCATCACCGTGCCCGGAGGCGAACATGGCTTTCAAAGCCAGTTGCCGGAGTGGAAGGACAAATCTCGCATTGTCATGACGGACTTTTTGGCGAAGCAAGGAGTGTTGCCGGTAGCGGTCAAATGATTCATGCGCCGGACGCTATCCAGCTGAAAACGATGGAATCTGGCCCTGCAGTTGATAGCGTTGAAGGCGCGCTCACCCAGTCACATGAGCCGTATGCGATTTTGCGGAACGGTGATTTTGTTTATTTCCTTGTCGGGCGGTTCGTCTCGAGCTTTGGCCTGCAAATGCTGACGGTCGCGGTCGGGTGGGAACTGTATGAACGTACTCATTCGGCGCTCGCCTTGGGGCTGGTCGGGCTGACGGAGGCCGTAACCATCTTCCTGTTCACCTTGCCTGCCGGCCATTTGGCAGATCATTATGATCGCAAACGCATTATCAAGGCGGCGGCGCTACTTGGCGCAGCCAGCAGCGCGGGCCTGGCAATTGTTTCCTGGCTGCAAGCACCGCTGGTCTGGTTCTATGGCTGCCTGTTCGCCGGAGCAGCGGCGATCACATTTTTGCGGCCTGCCGGCATGTCGTTCCTGACAGGACTGGTTCCACGCGAGAAGCTTTCGAACGCGATCGCGTGGAACAGTAGCATGTTTCAATTGGCGTCGGTGCTTGGTCCGGCAACCGGCGGCGTACTCATCGCGCTCACGCATCACACAACCACCGTTTTTATTCTCAACGCCGTGGCGAGCTTGATCTGGTTCGCGTTGCTTTGTTTCATCCGCACGGAACACATCGTGACGAACCGGGAAAAAATGACGCTGGCCAGTCTGGCCACCGGATTCAAGTTCGTTTTTGCCAACCGCCTCATCACGAGCATGATTACGTTGGATGTGTTTGCGGTGTTGCTCGGCGGCGCGGTGGCGCTGCTGCCGGTGTATGCGAGGGATATCTTGCGCGTTGGACCAGCCGGTTTGGGGCTGTTACAGGCAGCGATGCCGTTGGGATCGGTAAGTTGCGCGTTGCTGCTGGCGCATCGGCCGCCGCTACAACGCGCGGGCCGGTCGGTGCTTTGGGCGGTTGTCGGATTCGGCCTGGCGACCATCGGCTTTGGATTGTCCCAATGGTTTTGGCTGTCGCTGGCGATGCTTTTCGTTTGCGGGGCCATGGACAATGTTAGCATCGTAGTCCGACACACGTCCGTGCAACTGCTCGCGCCGGAAGAGAAGCGCGGTCGCGTCTCGGCGGTGAACGCCCTCTTCGTCGTCGGCGCTTCCGACGCGCTGGGCGGGTTCGAATCCGGTCTGGTCGCGCACTGGCTGGGGCCGGTGATGTCGGTCATCTCCGGCGGCGGGGCAACGATTCTGGTTGTTCTCGCCGTGGCGACAATCTGGCCGGAGATTCGGAAATACGGACGCCTTGAGTAGTATCCCGCCGACGCTTCTCACCTTACCCAAAGCACCGGCTGGGTGATCGCAATGTTGCGGCGGACTTCGAGGTTGGTCGGATCAGGTGGGAGGTTCCGCCACAGGTCGAGATACGGCTGTTGACCCAGCGCGAGGCCGGCGAATAGCAAACTTGGTTGGCGCGAAGGCCAATCGGCCCACGCCTGCACGTCAGGTTTGAGTGGCCACTGCGATTTATCCGCCAGAAACGGATAGAGATACGCCATAGCCTTGCGAATACCGCGACCGTCAGCAAGCTCAAACGTCCACAAGTCGTCATGGTCGGTCGAAAGCACCTGACAAAGAGTGGCCATGTTATCGAGTTGAAAGATTGAGTAACCGTAAGGTTTGGTGCGCTTAAGCTCGGCTGGGAAACTTCCGTCTGCCGCCATCTGATTGGGAACAAACACTTCCTTGAACTGCCGACGGCACTCCGCAAGTTTCGCTTCGTCGCCCGTGAAGCCAGCATAGACCGCGAGTTGCAGATAGAACGCAACAGTGTGGTTGTTTTTGGTGCCAGCTTCCTCCCTGCCGTTCTTGCTCGTTATCATCCATTCCGCCAATTCGCCGAACCACTGCTTCAATCCAGCCAATACTTCAGGCGGAAAGGCAGATGACTTCTGCATCGCCTGAATCGCGAACGGCACTTCGATCAGATGCAATGCATCAATAATACCGATGCCGCGACCGGGAGTCTTGCCGGGAATCGCTTGTGCGTATTTTAGGTGCGGATTCATCCGCGTTTGCGGATCGAGGAAAAACACGCGCAGCAACTCGACCGCCTTCGTCACGTAACGATCGTCGCCGGTGATCTTGTAAGCAGCTGCGAGCGCGGCGACTGCGTCGCGCAGATCGCGCATGGCAAGCCGATGCTGTGAAAAGTTATCCGGGTTCGATTCGCCGTCGCGCTCGATGTAAGGTAAACCGTCGGACTTCGTCGGGTCGGGCCACCAGTAGTCGCCGTTGGAATAAAAATCATTAGGCCCACCTTCGCTCAACTTGGTCCGGAACTTCGTGATGGCCAGCGGCTCAAGCCCAAGCGCGACGTTGGCGGCTTTCAGAATTCGCTCACGGTCAATCGCCGCCACGTCGAGCGTCAACATCGTTACGGCAGTCGGCGTGTTGGTCATGCTCAGAAATTGCGTTTCCAAACCGGCACTCGCCACGCTGACGACGGCCCTGCCACTGGTGAGCCGCAGGCTGATCTGCGCGCGGCCGTTGTAAAGCTGCACCACGCGTGAACCAATCGATGTGCCAAGATTATCGAGCAATCGACCGTCACCCGCCAAACCGAAGCGGACGCCATTGGTTGCGTCAAGGCAGGACACGCCCTCCTTATCGAACATGCATGCCTCGACGGTGACGATATCGCTGCTCCGCGAAATTTCCCTGAGTGCGAGCTTGGCTGGCTTGTCCCAAACCGCTGTCTGATAGCCGACGGAGATGTCGTCACTCACTTCAACTCCGTCGCGGCGACCTACGGCCCGTAGCGCGTTCGGTCCTTCCTTTAATTTGACTGGCCAGCGCAAACCCGCTGCCGGAAAATCCGCACTGTTACGCTGCTTCACGCCCGCCGAAACACCGTTGACGAACAATTCCACTTCGCGGCAATTGGAAAACACTTTCACCAGTTTTTCCTCACCGAGTTTACCCCAACGGACTGGCCAGGTGTGCCCGTAAATATGGACCATCGGCTTCTCGGCGCAGTAACTCTGAAAGACGTAGTAGCCTTCCTTTGGCGTGCCGTCGCGCTCGACGAGGCCCTTCTCATTCACGCGCGGAATGGGATTCCCCGGACGCAGCGGCGTAGCGAAGTCCTTGAAAATCCATTGCGCGCTGCCTGTCAGGTTCGTCATTTGCTCCTGTTCCTTGAGGTGCCAGTCGAAGAGATTGACGATGTAGCTCTCCGACCAATCGCCGTCCCGTGACGCGCGCGCCTTGCCGCCAGTCGGCTTGTAGGCTTTGCCGGTTTCCGCGGTGCCCTCGCCGGTACCAACTTCCTGCAGGAAGTTTTCCGGGTCTTCCGAATGACGGCGCGCGTGGCTGTCGCCGCCCCACTCGGCGTGGAAAAACCTGGGGACGTTGCCAATCCATTTCTCCACCGACGCGCGATACTCGGTGTACCGGCCCGAATACCAACCCGCCCAAATGCTCGGGGAATACACATCCGGGATGTCCTCGCAGAAGTCGCAGCGGCGGATGCACGTCTTGCGCGACGGGTCGGCCTGATGCGCGAGCGTGTTCAACTCCGTCATGAACGCGCGAATGGCATTGGTGTTGAACGTTTCGAAATCACCGGGCCAATCGTTCTCGTTGCCCAGGCCCCAAAGAATCACCGACGGATGGTTGTAATGCTGTTCAATCATGTTTCGCAGCATGTCGCGGCCCTGTTGTTGGTAACGCTCGCCGCCGAGACCGCCGCGGCACCACGGGATTTCCTCCCACACGAGCAGCCCGAGTTGATCGCACATCTCCAGCACGAGCGGTGATTGCTGGTAATGACCGAGTCGGACGAAATTCGCACCCATGTCCTTGATCTGTTGGAACGTCTTGCGGACGACATCATCCGGCACGGCCGCGCCCACGCCCGCGTGGTCTTGGTGATATTGCGTGCCGCGTAATAACAATCGTTCACCGTTCAGTTTGAATGGCCCATGCTCGACCCACTCAAAAGAACGTACGCCGAACATTTCTGTCATTTGCTGTTCGCCTTGGGGCGACTTTAGCGTGACGGCACAACTGCAGACAGCCGGTGATTTTGGTGACCACAGTTCGGGTTTGGCGATTTCAAACGAGGCAACTTCCTTCTCACCGGACCAAGGCGAGAGTTTGTTTGACGCGGTCTGGAGGACGTTGCCTTGTGGGTCGCGGACTTCGATCGCGAGTAGGACTTCGCCGTGGATTGCCGTTGGATTGTGAAGTCGGGCCCGGACTTTGATGGAAGCTCTGCCATCTGCCGTGAGCGTGGGCTCTACGTGGACACGCTCCAACGAAACCGCCGGGACATATTCGAGATAGACGTGACGGTAAAGACCCCCGTAGCGGTTGAAATCGCTCTGGTCTGACGGAATCATCTCCGCATCGCGGGAATTATCGCAAAGCACCGCGACAGGAGTGGCGCCCTTAAAAAGCGAATTCGTTGCGATGCGAGCGCCGGCGTCGGTAATGTCCACAGTCCATTCGTCGTAGCCACCGACATGTTCGCCGACCTTTTCCATTCCAACAAAGACCCGTGATTTTTGCCCCGCGCCGTCGAAGTGCAGCAAGGTTCGCCCGTTTGGAAATGGATTCTCCACCTTGAGTCGCGTGCGATACCAGCCCGGCCCCTGGTAATAGGGCGTGTCAGGATCAACCGAGTCGCGGGCGTTAAAACAGTGCGGCAGCGTGACGGGCTGCCAGGTAACGTTGTCGGCAGCCCTGTCGCCGCGCCAGATTTCCCAAGTACTACCGAGTTGGCCCTGATAAAATTCCCAGCCGTTGTCGAGTTGCTGGCGTGACTGCGCAAAGGTAAGGCTGGCACAGGCCAACAGAATTCCAAAGACTAGAGATTCACGCCGCATACACTCCTCCGTTGATGTCGAGCGTCGCGCCGGTAATGAATCCGTCGAATTCCGAGGCCAGATAAACCACGGCGCGCGCGATGTCTTCCGGCGAGCCGGCACGGCCGAGTGGGATTCCGTCAACAGTTTTTTTCGCGCTGTCCTCGGTCGTGTGCGTCTCGTGGAAACGTGTGCCCAAAATGAATCCGGGCGCCACGCAGTTCACGCGAATTCCCTTGGGCGCAAGTTCATTGGCCAACGCACGTGTCCACGTGAGGACCGCGCCCTTGGCGGTGGAGTAGACGAGTGAGCCGGGATGACCGCCCTTGCGCCCGGCGAGCGATGAAAGATTCACAATGCTGGCTTGTTTGGCTTGTTCCAGCCACGGCACGGCGGCGCGTGTGACCCACAGCACCGAAGTAACGTTGACATTGATGACCCGCTCCCAAAACGCGGCGTCCACTTCCTGGATCGAACGCCGCTGGACGAGGTCGCCCGCATTGTTCACCAGCACGTCGAGGCCACCGAGAAAGTTCGCGGCGCCGTCCACCAATGCGGCTGCTTCCGTTTCCTTCGTCAGGTCGGCGCGAAAGATTTCAGCCCGGCGACCGCGCTTTTCGGCGAGCGACTTCAGTTCACGCGCGCCGGTCTCGCTGGAGAAATAATGGACAGCCACGTCCGCACCCGCGGCGAGCAGGTGTTCCACGATGCTGTATCCAAGTCCCTGGCCGCCGCCGGTGACGAGCGCGCGTTTTCCGTTGAGGTTTCCCATAATATTTATTGAGTTGGTGGTTTTCGGGTAAGGCGAGTGTAATTCCAGTAGAGCAAGCCGCCGACGCCCAGCATCGTGCCGGCGCAGGTGAACATCCCGAGCCGGCCGACCGGCGAGTTCGGGATGAGCACCAGCAACGAAATGAACGCGCCGTAAACCAGGCTCAAAAGCCCAAGGGTGCGGTATTGCTGCGCGTCGTTGCCCGCACCTTCTTCTTTGTGAAAATCCACCGGCGTTTTCATGCGTTGGAAGAACTCTTCCACACGTTCGATTTCCTGCGTCGAACGCCTGCGCGCGAACAGGCACGCACCCAGGAACCACGCGGAGCAGACGATCACGGCCAGCAACACGCCTAGCAGCAAAAACCAATCATCGCTTTCGCGCACGGTTAGCGGGTGCCCGGTCCAGCCCGTAACCTTCTCCAGCCACGCTGGATTCAGATATGTGTCGGCGGGGTCAAGCATGGGCAAATGCAAGTGTCTGGTGATCCACAGCATCCACGATGGGGTCGTAAGTATTTTGACAGTCAGCGAGGTCGCAAACCCGACCACAGCCGTCGTCCAGCCGGCCCAGGCTGGCGCGCGTTTGATGAGCGTGCCCCAGATCAGTGGCATGCAGTAAGGGAGGGCGATCAAGCCGCCAAATTGCAGCATCAGTTCAAACAGCGGTTTCTTCCCGGAGCTGAAGGCCAGCGCCGCGGAGATCACCAGGATGCCCAACAGGAAGGTCACGAGTTTGCTCACGATCAACATTTCTTTTTCGGGCGCGTGCGGGCGGATGAGGACCTGGTAGAAATTCTTCACAAAGAAGCCGGCGTTCTTGTTCAAGCCGGTGTCCATGTTGGACATGGTGGCGCCGAAGATGCCGCTAATCAACAGGCCGAGCATGCCGGCCGGCATATTGTCCAATCCGGCCACGACGAACGCGCCCTCCGCGGGGTTCTTCAGGTGCGGAAAAACCGTGTGGAGATCCGGATGCACAATCCTCGCCACCATCGGCGGAATGAACCAAAAGATCGGCCCCACGACAAACAGGATCGAGCCCAGGAGCGCGCCTTTCCGTGCCTCCCGACCGTCCTTTGCGTTCAGGTAGCGCGAAGCCTCCAGCATATTATTGGTGGAGGTGAATTGTTTGATGATGATGGCGATGATCCACAGGTAGAGGATTTCCGGTCGCGCGCCCTCGGTCCAATGCAAATGGTGGTGGGGCAGTTTGTCCAGAAAACTGCTCCACCCGCCGACTTGCGCGATGGCCAGAAATGCCGTGACCAGCGTGATGGGCATCAGCACCAGCGTCTGAATAAAATCTCCCGCGGCGACCGCCCAGGATCCGCCAATGACCGCCATGATTAACACCACCGAACCCGTGACGATGACTGTCAGGTAAAGGTCCATGTTAAATGCCGCTGAAATGAAAACCGCCAGACCGCTCAGCCAAATGGCGGCGTAAAGCACGCCGACGGGCAATTGCACCCACGTAAAAAACTGTTCGCTACCGTTGCCAAATCGCGCCTTCACGGCCTGGATGGATGTGATTACGCGCATCTGCCGGAACCGCGGCGCAAAGAAGGCAAAGTTGCAGAAAAAACCCAGCGCGTTGGCAAAATACAGCACCATGATCACCGGCCCATCCTGATACGCCTTGCCGGCCGCGCCGGTGAAGGTCCACGCGCTGAACTGCCCCACGAACGCCGAGCAGCCGGTCATCCACCAGAGCATCTTGCCGCCTCCGCGAAAATAATCGCTTGTGTTGCCGATGAACTTGCGGCAAACCCAACCGATCATCGCCATGAACGCAAAATAAAACCCGATAACCAGATAGTCGTATTTCGAGAGCATGAAGTTCAGGAGTGCCGGGAGGATGACCGAGCCACGGGCAATTTGGCGAGGAGAATTTCCCAATCGCCCGCCGGTTGTGTCCAGTTCCACGATTGCCCCGCGCCCGGCAGCAGCAACGTTTGACCGGCCCGTACGGGTTGTCGTTGGCGGCCGCACACCAAATCCGCCTCGCCCTTGATAATAATGAGCAGCAACAGCTCGCCACCCTGCCAACTCGCATCGCCGTGCCCGCGTAGTCGGTGCAACCGGAAGTATTCATGGTAGGCCGGCCCGATCAATTCCTCTTCGCAATAGGCGCTGGTACGGACCAGTTCTCGGGGTGATTGTTGAAAGATGCGCCTGACTTCCGCGAGGGAGTAGGGTCGGTAATCAAACACTTCCATGCAGGTCTCCAGATCGAGTCCCATGAAACACGCGTCCGGCGCCAGCGTTAAACCGGCATTGGTCGTCTCGCAGCGGACCACCCAGTCGGTCGGCTCCATCAGCTCCATCATGAAAACACCGGCGCCGATGGCGTGCGGCGTTCCGGCGGGGACAACGTAACAATCGCCGGGCTGAACACGGATTTTTTCAAAGCACGCGAGCATTTCGTCAACGCGCTGTTCCCGGATCATGCGCGCCCATGCTTCGCGAGAGGGTGAATGTTGGAAGCCAAGATAAACATGGGCTTCTCCGCGTGTGCCGAGGATATACCAACACTCGGTCTTGCCGGCGGGGGAGTTGAGATGCCGGCGGGCGAACCGGGCATCCGGATGCGCCTGGAATTGAAGGCGAACAGAAGAATCCAACAGTTTCCATAACACGCCAAAGGCCGCTGAATCCTGTCGGGCCCGTTGACCTGCTCCAAACCAGAACCCCGGCTTCTGTTTCAGCAATTCGATGAGCAGACCGTTATCGGCACTGGAAATCCGGCTCAGCCCCTCCCTCACTCCCTGGGAATTCTCGCCGTTCCGGGCGAGGACGGTCGAGGCCAGCCAGTCTTCGGGAAAATGGTCGTCCCCGGTGCCGGGTTGGCCCCGAAAAGCCCGCAGAACACTGCCACCCCGATAGCTTCGCCACACGGGATTGGGACCAAGTGGCAGGCCGGATAGGAATTCGCGGCTCATACGGTTGATTAATAATTATCAAAAAAAGTGTTGACCGCAAGGCCAAAATCCGCTAAAGATATAGTCAACAGCTAAGAACGGCTTCGATGCGGTGGAGGATGACACCGCGATAGATTCAGGGAAAGACAATACCATGAAGCAAAGTGACGCCAAGACACAACGTGGTTCTGCCAGCCGACACCTGCGGGCCTTTACGCTCATCGAATTGTTGGTGGTTATTGCCATTATTGGCATTCTCGCCGCAATGCTCCTGCCCGCGCTTAACAAGGCACGAGAGAAGGGTCGCATGGCAGTCTGCATATCCAATTTGCGCCAGATCTCCGTCGGCATCAGTCTCTACACCGACGACAACAGCGGATACATGCCGACGGCTTCCTATGGAGCTAACGCGACAGCGGGTCCCTGGCCAAAGCTCCTAGCCACCTACATACCACACAGGGATAACAACACCAACGCCACATCAATGGCCAACAGGGTCTTCATCTGTCCCAGTGCCAAGTTTCCAGGATTCCTTAACTCGGACATCAGTTATTCGTATTCGTGCACCGGAGCGATGTTAGGATTTCCGGCTAATGGCAGTGGCTTGACTTCTGCGCAACCCCGTAAAGAAGTCCAAGTCACGACCAACCCCTCGGAAACGCCGCTGATTTTCGACACCCAGAAGGACTTTCTAAACCCCCTCAAGCCGGATAGCCGATCCAATATTCCTTGGGGCAGTTCACCACCTTCCGCCAATTGGGACCTGAACACCTCCGGAAGTCCGGACGCCTGCAAGTCCTTGGATTTTCGCCACAGCAATAGTTCAATGAACATCCTCTACGTCGATGGCAGCGTACGCAATGTGACTTGGCTGCAGGCCAGGCTGTTTACCCAGTCTCTCTGGGAAGGGCGGTAAGGCTCATTTCCCAAGCCCCCTCCAGCGGGACAACAGCAATACTCTGCCGAATTCCTCTCTTGTGTGGTGTAGGACGCGACCCGCAGGTACCACGCCTTTCAGGCACGGGGCACGCCGGGCATTTATCCCCCACCTGCACGTAGCAAAGCACCGGATGCCTCTTTTCTGGCGGAGCACTGTTGTACCGAACCCACGGCAGACGTCTGGCGTACTTTCATCTTGGAAACATCTGGAATGGAATGAGGAAGAGCACAGCCGGGGATAGTTCACCGAGTCGTGAACGTGGCTTTGTTGCTGTTTGGTTGCTGTTCAGTCCTCACGGCTGCACTCTTCCAAGGGGTATTCATGGCACCAGCACGCGGACCCGGTAGTAACGCGACGGCGTGTTGGTCGCGCCGCCGGCATCGACCATGTTGGTCACGACGCCGTTACCGGTCCCGCCACCGAGAATGTTGGTCACATTGGCGCTTATGAAATTGCTCGAATAGCCGCCATCTGGGGCCCCTGCAGTGAACTCCAGCACATTGGTGCGCGACGCGATGCCCGGCGACCAGCTACTGTCGCCATTGGCCCCAAGATAAATCACGTTCATGTCCGTGCTGTTCGTGTTGGCGATGCTGATGATGTGCAGATACGCCGCCGGGTTGGTGGGGTTGAAGCCCACTAGAAATTTGTTGGTGTTGCTCATGCCGGTGCCGAAGGGATCAGTCGAGTCCCCCGATACGCCGTAGGTGTTCGACCAGGATTGCAGCGGGGTAATAACATTGATGTATGCGGTCTTGGTGTTGGTGCTCGACCCGCCAGAATTGCTGGCGATCAGTCGCACGGTGAAAACGCCGGCGGTACCATAGTTATGCAACGGGTTCTGCAAGGTGGAAGTCCCAGTGTCGCCAAAATTCCAAACCCAGTTTGTAGGGGAACTGATTGAGGCGTCGGAGAAGGTCACGTTCAACGGCGCAACGCCGTTGGTTGGGGTTGCCGTGAAGTCAGCGGTTGGCGGAAATGGGTTCACGGTCAACACGGCGACGCTGCTGGTGACGACCCCCGTGATATCCGTGACGATGACCGAGTAATTGCCCGCGTTGGTGAGCTGCACATTGGGAAGCGAGAGCGTGGTATTGGTTGGATTATTGTTGAGCGGCGCCCCGTTAAACGCCCAGGCATATTTCAGGGGCGGTGTGCCGAGGGCTCCCACGCTAAGGGTCACATTACTGCCCACTGTCACAGTCTGCCCGGCTGGCTGGTTGGTGATGCTGGGCGCGTGGAACCTGGTCAATGAATAGAAGGCCACTTGGGCGCCATCGGTGGAGCAGTTGCAGGTGTCGACAGTCTGGTTGTAATCGCCGGCTTTGAAATACAGGGTGTTGCCTGAGGCAAGGTCCCAGTTCTGGGCGATATGGCCATTGATATTCGTGCCGCTTAAGAGATTCCACGAATTGGAGACGTTATTGACCACGATCTTCAAGAGCCCGTTCACCATGGACATGGTGTAATTGATCGTGCTGTTCGTGGCGACGCCAGAGCCTGAGATAAGCGTCTGACTAAAACTGCTACTGACGTTTCCATCCAGATTGATATTCACGTAGATTTTCTTATTGCCGAAATCGAACATGATCATTTCCTCATTGCCCACACTGGCGCTACCGTCCGGCTTGGTGTTCGGCTCATGCATCTGACCGATGCAGACCTTCTGCGTGTCGGAGGGCACCCGCAACACCTTGCATTGGCCGGTCAGGATGTGCGTGCCGAAGACCGTCCAATTCGTACCGTCATTGCCCGGAATTAACTCTTCGCGCAACTCGCTGCGCGGATGGGTGCTACCACTGGTGGTGGCCCCATCATCAGGGCACCAGAAAACCATGGAGCCATCAGAACCAGTGTAAAAGTAGGCATTGGTAAATCCCACCAGTTGGGCAGGCTTTATTTCGTCGACGCTTCCGCCAGTGCCGGTCAGCACTCCGTTTGAGGTGGGTAGCTGCAGTTTCCAATGACTCAAGTCGAAGTTGCCGCTCGGTGGCAGATTGGGATCCAACGCCCACGCCGTCGCGCTGGAGAACCAGAACGACCACAAGAGAACCAAGGCGAACGTACTGAAACGATAGCGACGCATAACTCGGTTACCGATAGCGACGCGGCCACCAGTCGCCAGGATGTTACGGCACCAGCACGCGGACCCGATAGTACCGCGACGGTGTGTTGGTCGCCCCGCCAGTATCCACCATATTGGTCAATGTGCCAAGCCCAACCCCGCCACTGAGGATGTTGGTCACGCCGGTGCTGACGAAATTATTGCTGTTATAATTGCCGGCTGTGCCCGCGGTGAACTCCAGCACGTTGGTGCGTGAGGCAGGCCCGCCCGTATAGGTGCTGTCGCCGCTGGCGCCCAGGTAGTCCACTCGGACGTCGCTACCACCGTTCGTCTTGGAGACGCTGGTGATATGGAGGTACGCTGCGGCATTCGTGGGATTGAATCCCGCCAGGAATTGATTGGTGTTACTCATGCCCTTACCCAACGGATCCGCGCCAGGGGCTGAATTCAAGGGGCTGCCGGTGAAGTATTGCGTCTGCCATGTCGTGAATGGATCGCTGCCGCCGGTCGCTTGCAGGATCACCGAGCCGGCTGTGTTCGTGTTGATGACGTAAGTCAAACTGCCGTTGGGCGTGGTGCCAACGGTCAGGGTACCGCTGGCGCTCAGGATGCCAGTGTACGTAAACAATGTGTAGTTACCGGGGCCAAAGCCGCCGGCATTGGCGATATTGAGCGTGCCGCCCAATTTCAGGTTGTCATTGACCGTCACCGAATCGCTGCTGGTGCCCAGGTCATAGTTCAGCACGGCGGAATTCCCAAAGGAAAGGCTGTTGCTGCTGAAAATCGAGCCAACCGACCCGGCGAACCCGGGAACGAATGTGCCCAGGACGGTGATGGTGCCGGTCAACGTGCCGTTGCCCCGCAGGGAGGCGCCGTTGGTGACAACGAGACCGGGGGAACCGAACTCGTGATAGCCGGTGTCGCCTGCCGCCATATCGTAAAATGCGGCGCTGGTGCCATCGCCGACGATAAAGACGTTGCTGTTGTTGGCGCCCGAGTCGGTCTGCATGCTTCCCGCGCTGAGCGTGCCAGCGGCAAACGCAAAGGTATTCGTGGGCCGAACCCGAACCGTGTTGGCCACGATCGTCCCGCCGTTAAAAAAGAGAGTGTCGTTGAGTCGGTTCGTGCCGGGACCGCCGACGTTGAGGGTGTCACAGGTCAAACTGGCATTTGTAACTGTCAGCGTGTTTCCGGATGTCCCACTGACGCCACCAACATCCACGAATCCACTATTGATAATCACCGCAGGCGCCCCCGGACCGCCGAAGATAACCGAATTGAACGTGGAGATAGCATTGTCACCAATATCCAGAGAGCCATTGTTAACAAGGGTAGCACCATCCCGAACCACCAAGCAGTTGTGGCCGCTGCTAACCACATTGCCGCCGCCGATGGAAAGGGTATTCGTGTTGAGATAGCTGACTCCGGCCGTGACGTTCGACCAAATCGACCCAGCGCCGGCAACAACTCCGGTGCAAAACGAACTGCTTGATCCGATGGTGCCGCGTTCCGAGAGCAACTTGCCCCCGTTGGTAATAAGCATCGAACTGGCGGTGCTTAACGAGCCGTCGCCGATAACAACGCCCATGAGATTGCTGCTGCTGACGGCATTGATGGTACCCCCGTTAATGGTGAGGACGCTGCCTGGAGAGGCCATGGTCAGCACGTTCGTTAGCGTGGCGGACACTGCGTATTGATTGCTCAAGATGAGCGTTCCCTTGGAAAGAATAGTCGCGTTATTGCCACCAATCCCCTGGATTGCCATCGCGCCTGCGGTTAATACCGCATTTGTCACAAATATCGCGCTGTTCTGTGCACCTGAATTATTCCTAATTGAGGTCCCAACAATACCGGTGCTCATGGCTCCCGTCCCGCCCATGTGAACTGTGCAGTTATTACAGGGATTCGCGTTGGGGAAGGTCAATGTGCCGGTGCAACTGATAAAGGCACCGTCAGAAACGATCAGATCATTGTTGCTGGCGTTAGCCGAGCCGCCCAAGAGCAGACCCCCGGGGGACGCGATCAATTTGGATCCTGCGCCGACGACAACCCCGGTATTGAAGGACGAGCCGGTTCTGCCGATGGAGATGGTGCCTTGAGCAGTAATTACCCCCCCGTTGCTGACGATCAACATGCTGTTGCCCAATCCGGCGGCACCACCGATAGAAACACCGGCGGCACCGAGATTGCCGGGGTCGAGATCAGTGATAAGGCTGCCGGGGCCCGAAACGAGCACCAGACTGTTCGAGATGACGTGCGTAGAGCCAGACCCAAACAGCTTGCCGCCGTTGGTAATGATCAGTGCGCTGCCTCCCGTGCCGACACCGGCATTCATGGCCAGGGTGGCGGTCCCGCTAATGCTATTCGTGACGACGCCGGGGCCGCTGATGACAAGCTTGCCCGCGGAGGCAACGTTACCCACGAGAAGACCTCGGAAAACACTGCTGCCGGGAGTGTTCTGGTCATAGAACACCGTTCCATTGGTCACAAACAAAGTGCCGACGGAGTTGGTACCCTGGCCAATTTGGACAACACTCCCATGGTTTGCGTTCGTGACGGCGAGAATCCCGCCCGCCCAGTAGACCGTTGCCGTAGTAAAATTGTCGGCTGCGATCCTTAATGCGTTGGTGACCGTCAACGTCGACGCACTGCCACTCATCGTGACCAACGTATTCGAGAACACGAGGGTGCTCAGGCTTGCCGGGGCGGTGACCGTGACGTTGGGACTCGAGTTGTTTGTGAAAAACGCCGTGTCGCCCGTGGAGGGGAAGCCGCCCGTGCCACCGACGCAGGTGACGGTGGCGTTGGAAACAATCCCCGCCGAGCAAACCACGGGGTTACCATTCGTGTCGAGACCAGTGGCCTGGTTTGTCGTCCAGGCAGTCGTGCTGTTCCAGACGTCGTTGCCATTGGTCCAGGTCAGGCTGAACGCCAAGCCGCGCGAGGCGCTGGCCAGCAATCCCAGAGCCATGACAGCCGCAACGAGGGCTGGGGTTGATTTACGAAAGATCCGGGTGAGAGGTTGCAACTGAATCATGTTATCCATCCCTTGCCATTTGTAGAGCACTAGTTTGCTCCTGGGTTCCCAAACGCCCTTGCATCAACTTCTGGCACGCGTGTGCCGCGATTTCGGCCGGAATAAAAAAGCCTTCCCGTTACTCTAGCTTTATAAATATTAACCATGGTGTTTCGGTAATGCAAGCGAATTCTTTCCTGTTTTCGAGCCTTTTCCACAAGACAACCCTGAAATAGCGTTTCCCATGCCGTGACAAGGAAGAAAACCAGCGGAACCCCCAAAACCCCGCGCCAAGCTCGCCAATGAAGTCAATTTGTCAGTCATAATTATCAAACGGGCTGGATCGCCCGCTACACCACGGGCAACGCTGGTAACTCCGCGTGCGTTAGGTGCCACTCTCCGAGCGCGGGATGGCGTAGCGTCAGTTTCCCTTCGGAACTGGATTGAACCTTCCAGGGAGCGCGTTCCTTATCCGTCCGTCCAACCCAAACCAATGCCAGCAAGTGTTGCTCCCCGACTATCTTTTCCGTTTCCCCCGCCAGGACGAGCGAGTGCCAGGCAAGGATGTGTGTGCGACGTTCCGGATCGGACTCATGCGCTTTGGTACGCCGGAAACCCAGTAGCGGTTGGAATGCCACGCCACACTCAGCGGTATTGGCGCGAGCGAAGCCGTCGGCAATCGCCAGTTCGCGGTGCGTGGCATCTTTCAGCGGCAAACTGTACGTGCCCAGCCGAAAGATAGCCGGTTGATAAGCGACCACGCGGTGCCATTGAAATTGCCAGCCGCCTTTCCACCAGAGGTAGGTCTCCACGCTGGCATGGTTCTGGGCGAAGCGGTCGCCCAAACCGTACGCCGACGCGCAATGATCCGCTGCCACAGCAATGGGCTGGCATTGGTGGCGGCCGTATATCGTGCCGTTCGCGAATTCCGCCGTAAGTGCCGCGTCCAGCGGGTAACGCGTGGCGGACGACGCGATTTCGCCGCCAACGCCGGACCGGAAACTCAGCTTGCCCCATTTCCACGTGCCGAACGCGATGTTGCCCACACTGATCCCATTGGAACTGTTCAAGACCTCGACTTCACCATCATGGCCGCGCACGACCAATCCGGCTTGCGGTACCGCAATTTGGAAATCTGATTGTTCGGACGGCAGAGGTTCGTCCTTCGACTGCCAAAACCGGTGTTTCGATGGCAGCAACAATGGGGAAAACCCTTTGGCAGCCCAATACGGGGAACTTGCGCAACTATAAGCCTCGGTGATTTCTGGAAATTCGTCGGTCCAACCGAGGGACAACGCTCCTTGCTCCTGTAACACGTGGTGGCGTAGAAAGAAATCCAGGTTGCGCGTGCAGACCCGCCGGGCCTGGCCCGAGGGGATCGCTGTCACGCCGCAAAATTCTGCGAGACCGAACGGAGCGGATGAAGCAAACCGGTAGCATTGAGATCGTCCAAATGGAGGATTCTCGCCACTGGCGGCAAAGAAGTGGATGTAATCCTTGAGAAACTGCCGAGTCCAGTCTTTCCAGCGGCGGGCGCGTTTGGGGTCGGTGTAACCGTAGAGCCTGGACCACCACAGCCCGTAATAATGAAAGGCGTAGGCCTGATAGTAATCCACTGTTTCGTTCATCCCGTCAATGAACCATCCGCCGCCCAACGCCATGCTTTCGAGCACATCCAGCAAATGGCGCATTACCGGCGCATCGCTGCTGCGGGCAAAACCTTCCTGATTCAGGAACGCCAGCGTCATCACGCTAAAAAACATGTGATTGTTGCGGTGTAATCCCCCGCCACGAATGCTGGCAAACCAGTTCGCCACCTGTACGCGTTCCGGTTTCGTCAGCGGCTCCCATAGGGAAGGGTGGGCGATTTGGAGGGCCAGGGTCAGTGCCGCCATTTCGACGGTGTGTTGGTGGTGATTGGCCGTTGGGCCCCAGTATTCCGGGCTGGAAGGGTCGGTGCCAGCCAGCAATCCGCGCCGGAACCACGCCGCAATATCATCGCGGGAAAGCTTTTCGGCCACACCCGGTTCGCTCGCCAGCCAATGAGACGCCAAGAGGCACGGGCGCGCGAAAGATTCGAGCCGATCCGCTTGCGCACCGTGGTTGCTGGCCTGCCCGCGCAACGGCAGATCCGCCTTGCCCGGCCTCATCAGGGCGGCGAGCGGAACGAGAAGGTTCTCGGCCGCGGAACGCCACCACGCGTAGGAACCTTCCGTCGCCGTGTTTACGGGAACGTACGCGGTTGCCGCGGGGGAATTAACGGGTGATGGCAGGAGATTGGTGTTCATTGACAGCCTTCACAGAACCCACAAACCATGGCTGCGCTTCCAACCGCGTCAACGCCTCGCGCAACGGCGGCAGATACGGATGCCAGAGACGCTCCCATTCCAGTGAAACTGCCCCCGCGAATTGATGCTCAGCCAGCAGGTTGACGATTTGTCCTAGTGGCATTTCGCCGTCACCGGGCAGAACGTACGTGTACGGATGCCGTGCCGAGGGTTTGGCGATGCTGTCTTTGACATGAACGTGACGAATCCACTTGGAGAGTTGCGACCACGATTCGCGCGGGGATTCGCCCCCGAGCCGCCAGGTGTGATGCGAGTCCCAGATAATGCCGATCGGTTCACGCAATCGGGCGAACAGCTCGCGGCACGGACCCGAAGCGGAGAATCCGTCGTGTGTTTCGAGCAATAATTCAATGCGCCAGCCGTGCCGCTTTTTTTCCTGTTGCCACCATGCGACCGTTTGGGCCGCTTGAGCATAATCCGCTTCATTCAGCGGATGTCCCCACGCACCGCCGCCAAAGGCGCGGACGTATGGCGCGCCCCAGGAGTCGGCCCACTGGCAAAACGCCAGCATCTCGGCCCGGGACTTTTCATCGTTGCCGACGAGCTTGAAGGAAGAACCTGCAACACGGAGTTGGATTCGATGGTGCGCCAGCAATGCGGTGGCCCGGAGCGGCATCCAGCCCTTGTCCGCGGACCATTGCGGCAGGTCCATACGTCCATCCACGGCGCGAATTTCCAGTTCGCGTAGATTAAAGGCATGGAAAAGTTCGCAGATTTCCGGGAGGGAGAGCTCCGCGCAACCGAGAGTGGAGGCGCCCCACGACAAGCCGCGCCTGCTAACTGCTTCGGTCATAAACCTCCAGTGTCACGACAGCGTCCAACGGTTCACCGCGTAAAAAGGCCCGAAGATTCTTCAATGCGAACGCCCCGGCATCGCGCCGCCGGTCACGTGTGGGACCGCCGAGATGGGGCAGGAGTGTGACGTTTGGCAGTCCGCGCAGGGGTGAATCGGCCGCGAGTGGCTCTTGTTCGAAAACATCGAGCGCGATTTGCAGCCGACCTTCCCGCGCAACGCGAAGCAATCCACCCTCGTCTATCACACAACCGCGGCCGACATTTACAAATACACCACCTTCGGGAATCAGCCGCAGATGACTCTCGGTTACGATATGATAATTCTCCGGCGTTGCCGCGGCCAACTCCACCACCACGTCGGATTCGGCAAACAGCTCCTCCAGCGATGCCAACCGTTTTACGCCGAAACTGGAGAAAATTCCGTCCGGCATGCTCGGTGAAAAGGCCTGGATCTGTGAGGTGAACGGTCGCAGCATCGGGACCAAACACTGACTGATTGAGCCGAAGCCGTGAATCCCCACGCGCCGGCCCAGTAAGCTTTGGGTGAAGCTACTCCCGTTTTTCCATGCGCCGTCCCGATGCATCGCCACGGCCCAATGCGACGCGCGCCGCAGAGCCATCAACGTCAACATCAGCGTGCATTCGGCAACAGTTGCGCTGATCGAACCGCCCCAATTCGTGACCACCAAGCCCTGCTCGATCAACTCGCGGGGGACGAGCTTGCGGATGGTGCCTGCCAGGTGGCAGACGTAACGCAACGGCTTCAAATCCACCGGTTGCAGGGTCGAATTGAGGGAGGGCGTTTGCCATGCGGAGATGAGTATATCCGCCGGGGATCCGCGCCACAGTCGCTCCCAATCGTTCGGACCGGCGAGCGGGAGGGGGATGCGCTGGTATCCCGGTACGAGTTTTTCCAATTCTCCCCACATCGGGCCGGGGAGGAAGTCGGCAATCTCGAGGTCGCTCAAGGCGATAATGGCGCGATGGTTGGACATCATTTAATACTTATCAAGTAATCGGCCCACTTGCAAGTGGAAAGATTTATAATCCCCTGGGCACTGGCGGCACTTTCTGCTTTCAACCGCGGTTTTATTGGACTAAATTCGGGATGTGAAGAAAAAGGAGAGTGTATCACAGCAACGAATTGCCCAGGATCTGGACGTTTCGCAGGCATTGGTTTCCATGGTTCTTAATGGGAAGCGGGAGAATATCAGCCCGGATTCCTATCAGCGGATTTGGGACCATGCGATTAAAATCGGGTATCGACCCAAGGGTATGCAGCTGAACGGGGACGGTGCCCTGGTTACGAATGTGGGGTTCATTCTGCGCAGCGGGCTGCGGCTGCACACCCAGAGCAATTTTTTCAGCCATGTCCAACACGGGTTGCATGCGGGCTTGCTGGCGCACGGGTATCACTCGATGTTTTTGGGGTCCGAAGACGACCTTGGGGTCCGTACCGTCCAGCAAAAGCTCCGGCAAAACCAGGTTTTCGGCCTGGCGATACTCGGGCAAGTGGACGAGAAATTCCTGAAAGCCATCAAGGCGGTCCAGCCAAATCTGGTGGCCATCTCCGTAAGCTATCCCGGAATTTGCCATTCGGTGATGCCCAATGAAAAACAGGCGCTGAGTCTTCTGGTGGAACACCTGGTGGAACTGGGGCATCGCCAGTTTGCGTGGGTGGCTGGCGACAAGGGCCTTCATTACAATATCCGTAGGCGCGCCGGATTGGTTGAGGCGCTAAGCCAGCACGACTTGAAATTGGCGGACAGGTTCACGATGAATGTGGAGCTGGGCGACCGCCTCGGCGGGTGGAAAGCGGGCGAAATCATGCTCGGCCAAATCTCCCGCAAGAGTTTCCCCACCGCCTGGATTTGCGCCAACGGTTTGATGGCGCGCGGGGTGATCAATTGCCTGATGCAAAATGGGTGGCGTGTGCCGGAGGAAATCAGCGTCGTCGCCGTGGATGCCACACGGGTTTGCGTCGAGGAACATCCGCAGATTACGGGCGCCCATGCCGATCCTGAAAAAATCGGGGTGACCGCCGCGGAGCTATTGCTGAAGCGCGCTGATTCGGAGGAGGATGAAAGCCTCATGGATGTGCTGCTTCCCTCGCATTTGACGGTCCGAGAAACTTCCGCCAAGCCACCCGTTACTGCGTGAAACGCATTAAGGTGGGCGCCGCCAATTTCCTCCGCGCATTTCACTACTGCTGGCTGGCTTGCTGTTGCTGAAACTCCGGGAAGAACG
>Ga0247667_1000109_pt1 | contig 43524 bp, 36 predicted proteins | sample CNK08_metaG_FD_183027 | JGI IMG/M metagenome (GOLD analysis project Ga0247667, IMG submission 183027) | Soil microbial communities from Purdue University Martell Research Forest, Indiana, United States - CNK08 | ecosystem: Environmental > Terrestrial > Soil > Temperate forest > Bulk soil... | reverse complement strand
CATCGACATGTCGGATCTGGGCTCGTTCGGCGGGCTCGGCGACCTGTTCTCGTCGATCTTCGGGCGCCGCGGCTCGGGTGCACCGACGCAAGAAGAGGAAGAGGTCGAGACGATGGTCTCGATTCCCTTCCGCGTAGCGGCGCTCGGGGGAAAGATTCCGGTCGTGCTGACGTTGCCGGAGGAGTGCCCGACGTGCCGCGGGTCGGGCGGCGCGCCCGGCGCGACGTTCTCGACCTGTCCCGAGTGCCGGGGCCGCGGGACGATCTCTTTCGGTCAGGGTGGCTTCGCCGTCACGCGGCCGTGCCCCGTATGTCGCGGCCGCGGCAAGGTGCCGTCGCAGCGTTGCCCCACCTGCCAGGGGGCTGGGGAAATCCGGGCGGAGAAGCATCTCACGATCACGATTCCACCTGGTACAGAGGACGGCACGCGGTTGCGGTTGCGGGGTCAGGGTTCGAAGGGGAGGGGCGACGTGGTCGTCGTCATTCAGGTGCAACCCGACCGCTTCTTCCGGCGCGAGGGCGTCGACGTGATCGGCGTCGTACCGATCAATCTGGCGCAGGCGTTGCTGGGCTCGAAGATCAAGGTGCGGACGCTCGACGGAAAGCGCGTGGTGCTCAAGGTGCCGGCGGGCACGCAGCACGGCCAGAAATTCCGTATTCCGGGACAGGGCATCGAGCGGAACGGCCGGCGTGGTGATCAGTACGTCGAGGTGCACGTCGAGATTCCCGAGAAGCTCACGCCGGATCAGGAAGCGGCGTTGAAGGCGTTCGCGGACAAAGCGGGGATGAAGCACTAAATCTGTTTCGCCATCACCATCGCACTTGCAGGACACGCTGTCGTGAATTCCTGTGACACCTGGACCGCCGGATCCACGTCCCTCCGATCGATCGTCTTGAAGCCGAACTTTGGAAAGAACGCGCCGGCGGTCTCCGTCAGGAGATAGACGGTGCGCACACCGCGCTTGCGCGCGAGGTCGAGCGCAGCGGTCGTGAGGCGCTGGCCGAGCCCGTGGCCGCGCAGCGCGGCGGCAACCGCGACGGAGCGGAGCAGGGCAAAGCCGCCGTAGAGCTCCAGCGCCGCCGTCCCCACGATGCGCGAGTTCTCGCGCACGACGAGCGTCGTGGCGACGTGCTGATCGAGGCCCGCGCGCGGCAGGCCACTGGCATCGATCAGGTCGAGCACGGCCGGCAGGTCAGTTGGCGTGGCTGCGGTGATGTCGAGGTCCGACTGCACGTGCTTGGCCCCTTGCTCGGGAGGGACGGGCGTGATAGTGTGATACCCCTATGCGGATGTTGACCGGTCTGAGCGCGAATCGCAACGGGAACCCCAACGGGGGGCCCCGGGCGGCGTAGCCTTGCGGTTGTTGATGAAAGCGCGCCCCTGGGACGGACTAGAGACCCAGGGGCGTAGTTGTTTTGGAGGCTAGGTGTCTGGTGTCCGGTGTCCGGTGTCCGGTGTCCGGACACCAGACACCGGTTACCGGCCACCCGCAGTCACTGGGGTGTAGGTCAACTGGCAGACCGCCCGGCTGTTAACCGGGAAGTTGGAGGTTCGAGTCCTCCCGCCCCAGCTCTCCCCCAGCGTTTCGCCGCGAGACGCTCACAGCGGTGTACTTTTTCTCGCTCGCCGCCCCTCGCCGATTTGACAGAATCTCCCGCGGGGGTTACCTCCTCCCTCGCTCCGACACGCCTCCCGCCGTTGCGTGCTCGGCCTCACCGTCCTTGATGGAGATGGAGTATGAGACGACTTCGGTTCATTGTCGGTGCGCTCCCGGCAGTGCTCTGGATCGCACCACTACACGCCCAACAGCCAACCGGTACAATCCGCGGACGCGTGACAGATGCGTCGACGCAACAGCCGCTCGCAGGCGCCACCGTCAGCTTCGGCGTTCACCGAGCCCTCTCGCAGGGTGACGGCCGCTACGTCATGACCGGATTGACGGCGGCCACGGATACCGTGCGCGCCCGATTGATCGGATATGCCCGCGCGGCTCAGGGGATCACGATCGGCGAAGGCGACACGCTGACTGTCGACCTGGCCATGACTCAGCAGGCGGTGAATCTGTCGGAGATCGTGGTGACCGGGTACGGAACGCAGCGGGCCGGCAACATCACCGGCGCCGTAACTCAGGTCAGCTCGGAAGACTTCAATACGGGCCGAATCGTCAGCCCGCAGCAACTCATCGACAGCAAAGTCGCGGGCGTGCAGATCGTCCCAAGCAACGAGCCGGGCGGGGGCGTGACGCTGCGAATTCGCGGTACGAACTCCGCCCAGGCCTCGAGCGATCCGCTCTATGTCGTCGACGGCATGCCGATCAACCTGGGCAACACGAACCCTGTGATTAATGGGACCCCGGTTGTCGACGCCAGCGGCGGTCTCTCCTCCGGTCGTGACCCCCTGAATTTCATCAACCCCGACGACATCGAGAGCATCACGGTACTCCGGGATGCGTCTGCCGCGGCGATTTACGGAGTGAACTCCGCCAACGGGATCGTGATCATCACGACAAAATCGGCGCACAAGGGCGCGCAAATCGAGTACACCGGCAGCACGTCGGCGTCGTCCATCACGCGGATTCCCTCCCAGCTGGACGCAGCGCAGTTCCGGACTGCCGTCCAAACGTACGCCCCCGGAAACGCGAGCCAGCTGAGCACCGCGAACACGAATTGGTTCGGCCTCGTGGACCGGACCGCGTTCGGGCAGGAGCATAACGTCTCGGTCTCGGGGCTTGGCGCGACCAACACCTATCGCGTATCGCTTGGCTATCTGAACCAGGATGGCGTGATCCAGGGCACGACCGCGGAGCGAATTTCTCTGGGCCTCAATTACAGTCAGCGGTTGTTCAACGACCGGTTGGGCCTGCGCGCCAACGTGAAGGGATCGCGCCTGTTCGATCAGTTCACGCCGGGCGGCGTGCTGTCGAACGCGGCGCAGATGGGCCCGACGCAGCCGGTGTTCGATTCGACGACCACGACGGGCTACTATAACTGGCCAGGAAACACGCTGACGTCGGCGGACAATCCGTTGCAGATTCTCAATCTCGCCAAGTCGCAGGCCACGACGTACCGCAGTATCGGCAACGCCCAGGCCGAATACAATTTTCCGTTCCTTCAAGGGCTCAAGGGGACCATCAACCTCGGGTACGACATCGCCAAGGTGACGCAGGAAACGTTCAACCCCAGCATCCTGCACCAGGAAATCAAAAACGGCGAGAACGGATTTGACTATCGGGCCGACAATACGCTGCTGAACACCGTTCTCGAGACCTACGTCAATTACACGACTCCGTTGAGTGGTTTGCCCGGTACCATCGACCTCACCGGGGGCTATTCATATGCGCAGTCGCACGGGGAGTTCCCGTCGGTGACCATGACGGGCCTCAGCACCAATCTCCTCGGCACGAACGGCGTCGCGACCGCGCAGAACGTGACGAACTTCCTGTTCGTCGAGGAAAGCAAGCTGATCTCCTTCTTCGGGCGCCTCAATTACAATATCGGCGACCGCTATCTCGCCGCGGTGAGCGTCCGTCGGGACGGTTCCTCGAAATTCGGTCCAGGCAACCAGTGGGGTACCTTCCCCGCGGTGTCCCTCGGCTGGCGGCTTTCGCAGGAGCCCTTCATGCAGAACCTCACGTCGATCTCCGACTTGAAGCTGCGGGCGTCGTGGGCGAAGACCGGCAACTCCTCGTTCGCCAATTACCAGCAGTACGCGGCCTTCCAGGCGAGCAATTCCGCCGGGCAGGTACAGTTTGGCAATACGTTCGTTCCTACGCTTCGACCGGCCGCCGTGGACCCCGACATCAAGTGGGAGGCGACGAGCGGCTACGACGTCGGGCTGGACTACGGACTGTTCGGCCAGCGGGTGACGGGGTCTATCGACTGGTACACCAAGAAGACGACGGACCTGATCTTCTTCACGCCGATCGCGGCGGGCACCAACTTCTCGAACTTCCTCACGCACAATATCGGCAGCATGAGGAATCGGGGCATCGAGCTGGCCGTCAGTGCCCGTGTCCTCGACCGACCAGACGGTCTGCGGTGGACCGCCGACTTCACCGCTGCGCATAACTCAAACGAGCTGCTCTCGATCAACCCGGCAGCCGGGGGCGTGCAACAGATCCTGGCCGGTGGCGTGTCGGGCGGCGTCGGCACGAACATCGAGGTGCTCGAGCCGGGCCAACCTGTGTTCTCCTTCTTCGTCTGCCAGCAGGCCTACCAGAACGGCAAGCCGGTCGAGAACAACTATGTCCAGGCGAATGGCACTGTCGTCACGGGCTGCTCCAATACCGACCGGCGCGCGTTCCACGATCCCGCACCGCACTGGATCCTGGGCCATACCTCCCGCATGACGTACCGCCAGTTCGATCTCAGCTTCACGCTCCGCGCATGGCTCGGGAACTATGTCTACAACAACGTGGCGTCGAACCTCGGCACCTATCAGGAGCTCAACCGCGCGTCGCCGTACAACCTGAACTCGTCCGTGTTGCAGACCGGTTTCATGACGCCACAGTATCTGTCCGACTTCTACGTGGAGAACGGATCGTTTTTGCGGATGGACAACATCACCCTGAACTACAACTTCACGTATGGCGGTCGGCAGATGCGGTTATTCGGCACGGTGCAGCACGCGTTCACCATCACCGGCTACAGCGGGGTGGATCCCACCGCCGGGGTGAACGGGATTGACAACAACATCTATCCGGCCTCGCGCACCTTCAGCGCTGGCCTGAACGTTCGGCTCTAGGCACATGACCATGCACGCAACCTGCGAGACGGGACAGAGAAATGAACACTAAAGCGTGGAAGGGACTCACCGTCGCCGGCGTCCTTTGCCTGGCCGTGGGCAGCTGCACGGACCTCACCGAGCTGCCCCAGAGCACGACCACCGAGGCGAACGTCTTCTCGGACCCCAGCTCGTACGTGTCGTTCCTCGCGAAGATCTACGGGGGGCTCGCGCTCAGCGGACAGCAGGGTCCCGCCGGGCAGCCGGACATCTCGGGAATCGACGAGGGGTTCTCCCAGTACCTGCGCCTGTACTGGGAGACGGAAGAGCTCCCGACCGAAGAGGCGGTCATCGCCTGGAACGATATCGGTCTCCCGGAGATGAACACCCAGCTGTGGACGGCCCAGTCCAACATGGTCGTCGCGATGTACTACCGGATCTTCTTCCAGGTCGCGTTGGCGAACGAGTTTCTGCGCCAAACGACTGACGACCAGCTGACCGCCCGCGGGAACGTCAGCTCCGCGCTCAGAGACCAGATCCACACGTACCGCGCCGAGGCCCGCTTCCTCAGGGCCTTGAGCTATTGGCACGGCATCGATCTTTTCGGTGCCATCCCGCTCGTCACGGAGAACGACCCCGTCGGGTCCACGCCGCCGAAGCAGAGCACGCGGGTGGACATCTACAACTACATCGTCAGCGAGCTCACAGCGATCAGGACGCTGCTCCCCGCGCCCGGCGCGAGCACGTATGGCCGCGCAACCGGTCCGGCCGCGGATATGCTGCTGGCGGAGCTGTATCTGAACGCCGGCGTGTACACGGGCACTCCGGATTATTCGGATGCGCTGACGTCGGCGCAGGCGGTCATCAACTCCGGTGCGTACTCGCTGGACACGAAGTATCAGAATCTGTTTCTCGCGGACAACAACAAGTCCCCGGAAATCATCTTCGCGATCACCCAGGATGGGCTGAAGACGCAGACGTACGGCGGTGTGACGTTCCTCGCGCATGCCTCATGCGGCGGCAGCATGAGCAACTCGACGTATGGGATCGACGGCTGCTGGTGGGGACTGCGGGTGAAGCTCCAGGCCCTTAACAACTATGCGGCCGGGGACAAGCGAGACGCGTTCTTCTACTCATCGGGTCAGACGGACACGGTATTCGCCATCCCCACCTTCCAGAATGGTATCGCCGCGCCCAAGTTCCAGAACGTCACCTCGACGGGGGCGCCTGGTTCCAACGGCACGTTCGTCGATACGGACTTCCCGATGTTCCGCCTGGGCGAGGCGTACCTGATCTACGCCGAGGCCCAGCTGCGCGGCGGCGGCGGCAGTCGGCCCACGGCGCTGAACTATGTGAATGCGCTGCGGGTGCGCGCCTATGGCGACTCGACCGGCGTGATCGCCGACAGCCTGCTCACGCTGCCTTTTATTCTCGACGAGCGCGGTCGCGAGCTGCTGTGGGAAGGCCACCGTCGGACGGACCTGATCCGCTACGGGTTATTCACGGGCGGTAGCCGTTTGTGGGAGTGGAAGGGCGGGACGCTGGCGGGCACGGCGACGCAGTCGTTCCGGGATCTGTACCCGCTCCCCGCGTCGGAGTGTATAGCGAACCCGAACCTGACCCAGAATCCAGGCTACGGCTCCTGCCGCTGAACGGCGGTCTAGTGGTGCTCCTTCTGGCAGCTCCGTCGCCTCGGCGGCGGAGCTGCTGTTCATTCTGAGTCGCCGCATCAGGAAAATGTTCACAGCACGTTGTGCCATCGGAATCGGGCTCGTCGCGCTCGCTGCGGCGTGCGGCTCGTCGTCCACGTCTCCCGTCGTCTCCGTTCCCCCGGGTCGGCCCATCCTTCCCCAAACGTACCGACCCAGCGGCCACATGGCCGCGGGCGATGTGTTCGTCCATCTCTTCGACTGGAGATGGACGGACATCGCCACGGAATGCGAGACGGTCCTCGGCCCCGCAGGCTTCGCTGCCGTGCAGATCTCGCCGCCGGAAGAGCACAGCATCGTCCCGACCCACGATTGGAGCGAGCGCTACCAGCCCGTCCGCTACAACATCGCGCGGAGCCGCTCCGGGACCGGCGCCGAGTTCACCGACATGGTGAACCGCTGCCAGGCGGCGGGCGTGGGCATCATCGTCGATGCCGTGATCAACCACATGACGAATTACCCCAGCCCCGGCTTCGGGAGCGACAGCTCCCCCTACTCGAAGTACGACTACCCGGGCCTCTACACGCCGAGCGACTTCCATCCGCCGTGCACGGTGAACAACTACGCCGACGCGGCGAACGTGCAGGACTGCGAGCTGCTGGGGCTGCCGGACTTGAATACCGGGCTCGCCTCCGTGCGGCAGAAGATCGCCGGGTATCTGATCATGCTGGCGCGCCTGGGGGTGGCGGGCTTCCGCATCGACGCGGCGAAGCATATTCAGCAAGTGGAGCTCGACGACATCCTCTCAATCGTCGACTCCACGATGACCGCCGAGGCGCGTCCCATCCCCTACTACTACCTCGAGGTGAGCACGGGACTGGGGGAAGCGCTCGGCCCCCGGGATTACTATGGCGAAGCCTACGCCTCCGGGGGCGCCGCGGACATTACCGAGTTCACGTTCGTCGGCGTGGGCGACAAGTTTCGACAGATCGGCGGGCAGCACATCTCGCAGCTTAATCCAAACGGCACTCAGGGGAACCAGTTCTCACCCACCGCCTGGGGTCTGATGCCCTCGGACAAGGCCGTCGTGTTCCTCCAGAACCACGATACGCAGCACCAGTGCGGGCTCAGCTATCGCGATGGCAACGTCTTTCGCGTGGCGAACGTTTGGATGCTGGCGCAGCCGTACGGGTACCCGTCGATTCTCTCGAGCTTCGCGTTTGCATGCCCGCTCGAGAACTCGATGGGACCGCCCTCGGACGCCAACGGCTGGACCGTGAACGTGATCTGCGCCTCGAGCCTCGAGACCGCGGTGGACGGCGAGTGGGTGTGCGAGCACCGCGATCCGTCGATCAAGAACATGGTGCGCTTTCGGCGCGTCGTCGCCGGAACCGATATCAACCATTGGTGGGACAACGGCGCCAACGCGATCGCCTTTTCACGGGGGAGCAAGGGGTTCGTCGCCATCAATCGAGAGGTCACCACGGTGGATACGACTGTCACCACGGGAATGGCGCCCGGCACTTACTGCGATCTGATCACGGGCGGAGTTAATGGTTCGGTGTGCGCGGGCATTACCCTAGTCGTTGATTCGACCGGAGCCGTCCACCTGAGCCTCCCGACAAACTCGAGCGTTGCGATCGACGTGGAAACGCTGCTGCCGTGAGCGAGCCGACTGGCGCGGGAGTGGGAGTTCGCGCGGCCCTCGTCGGGGCCCTTTTCGCATGCGTCTCGGGTTCGCTTCCTGCTCAACGACCGGATGGCCCCGCGTGGACGCGCGGCGCTACGTGCTATGAAGTCTTCGTGCGGTCGTTCTACGACTCGGACGGCGACGGCACTGGCGACCTGAACGGTCTGACACAGAAACTCGATTACATCAAGGGCCTCGGCGCTTCGTGCATCTGGCTCATGCCCATCATGGTCTCGCCGAGCTACCACGGCTACGACGTGAGCGACTACTACAAGGTCGAGCCGGCCTACGGAACGAACGAGGACTTCAAGCGGCTGATGACCGAGGCGCATCGTCGCGGCATCGTGGTGCTGATCGACATGGTGCTGAATCACACCTCGAGCGAGAACCCATGGTTCAAGGCGGCCCTCTCGGACACAACGTCGCCGTATCGCTCCTGGTATCGCTTCTCTCCCACGTCGCTCGGCAAGGGGCCCTGGGGCGCTGAGGCGTGGCACAAGTCGCCGGTACGGGACGAGTACTACTATGGGGTGTTCTGGAGCGGGATGCCCGATCTCAACTACGAGACCCCCGCGGTGTTGCAGGAGGCGGAGAAGATCGCCGACTTCTGGATCAAGGACATGGGGGTCGATGGGTTTCGCCTCGACGCAGTCCCGTATCTGGTGGAAGAAGGCAGCTGTCTCATGGGGTGCCCCGGCACACACGCGGTCCTGCGAGCATACTCGGAGCACCTGAAAAGCGTGAAGCCGGACGTCTACACCGTCGGCGAGGTGTGGGCAAACGTCGACGCGCTGCTGCCGTATTACCCAGATCAGCTCACCTCGTATTTCGGCTTCGAGCTCGCCGACTCGCTCGTTTCGGCCGTTCGCCATGGCTCGGCCCCCGGTTTCCTCTCGGGCTTCCTCAAGCTGCAGGACACGATGCCGTCGTATCGTTATTCGCCGTTCCTCTCGAATCACGACGGCACGCGCGTGATGTCGCTCCTCGGCAACGACGTCCCTTCCGCGAAGCTCGCGGCGACGCTCCTGCTCACGCTGCCGGGTCTGCCGTTCGTGTACTACGGCGAAGAAATTGGGATGACGGGGGAGAAGCCCGACCCCCGACTGCGGACGCCCATGCAGTGGAGCCCGCGCACGGGAGTGGGCTTCACCACAGAGCACGAGTGGGAGGCTCCGCAGCCTGACTCGATGACGAGAAACGTCGCCCTCGAGGATCACGACTCGCGATCGCTGCTCAATCTCTACCGGCGGCTCATTCACTTGCGCAAAGAGAACGAGGCGTTGGCAACGGGACGGCTTGTGCCCCTCACGACCACGGACACGCACGTCGCTGCCTACTTGCGACGGGCGGACAAGGGCTCCGTGCTGGTCGTCGCCAACATGGGCGGCGGTATAGCGTCGAAGGTCTCGATCGCAGGACCTGCCGGAAGCCTGCCTGCAGGCAAGTACAGGGCGCGCAGCTTACTCGCTGGCCCGAATGGCGCGACGCTGACTGCGAGTCAGGATGGTGCGATTGAAGGCTACATCCCGGCGGCGAAGCTCGCCGCTCGGCAGAGTCTCGTGCTCTATCTCTCGAGGACGACGGCTCCGTAGGCCGGCAACGATACGGTATCGCTGCGCTGCACCCGGTCGGTCAAGAGATCACGGGCGCCTTTCACCTCGAATCCTCTCACCACCGTACTCACGGCACGGCTCCGCGCGTTGACGAGAACGAGCGCGTTACCCCGCGCGTACGCGATCACGTCGCTCGCCGAGCTGGTTTCGACCTCCGCGATTGTTCCGGACAAGAAGGCCGAATCGGTGTCGGCGATGTGCAACACGCGCCGATAAAATGCGCGGGACGCGGCCGTATCGGGCTGGTCCCAAGCGATCGAGTCACGCACAAAGAGACCGAGGTGCTGGGGACTCTCGACCTCCTGGCCGTTATAGAGGAGCGGCCGCCCAGGGAGCAGCGTCATGGCCACGTAGGCGGCGCGCGCACCCGCGGCACCCCCGAAGAGGGTAATCGGCGGCTTGTCCCAGGCCGTCTCGTCGTGATTGGTGGTGAAGCGCATCCGCATCCCGCCGCGGGGCATCGCCTGCATGTCCGTCAGTTCGTTCGTTACGAACTTCACCGCGGGCGCGCCCGCCCAGACCGCCTTGAGGCGGCCGTAGGAATCCCAGGCGTAGGTGAGGTCGAATCCGAAGCGGTGCATCTTGAGATCGCCCCACTCGGCCAGCAGAAGGATCGGCCGTGGCACCGTGGCGCGCAGCGCCGGGACCGCTTCGCGCCAGAAGGCGTCCGGGACGAAGCCCGCCGCGTCTACCCGGAACCCGTCGATCCCGTATTCGGTGAGCCACCATTGTATCGTGGCGATCATCGTGCGCCGCAGCTCGGGGTTCTTGTAGTCGAGCTGCGCGACGTCCGTCCAGTCGGTGAGCTTGCCATCCGGGTCTCGCGGCACGCTGATCTCGCCGCGCTCATTCCGCACGTAGAAGTCGGGGTGCTCTTTGATCCAGACGTTGTCCCAGGCGGTGTGATTCGGCACCCAGTCGAGGATGAGCTTCATGCCGCGCGTGTGCACGGCCCGCACCAGCGCGCGGAAATCCGCGGCGCTGCCGTAAGCTGGGTTGATCCCGCGATAGTCCCGCACCGCGTACGAGGAGCCCAGCGCCCCCTTGTGATTCAGGACGCCAACGGGATAGATCGGCATGAGCCAGATGACGTTCGCCCCGGTGGACCGGATCCGGTCGAGCCCGCGGGTCACCCCTGTGAAGTCACCGCTGGGCGAGAAATCGCGGACGAAGACCTCGTAGATCGCGCAGCGGCGGACCCAGGCGGTGTCGGGTGCGGACTGAGCCGCGGCGCCTTGCGCCACCAGTGCAAGGCCGGCAAGCGTTGCAATCAGGGTCTTCGGGGGGGGCATTCGGACGCCAATGTAGCGGGTTTTCGACGCTCGCTCTAGTATTTCGCCCCATGCCTCGACACCCCATCTATCTCGCGCTCGCGCTCGCCGCTACCCTCGCGGCGCCGGCGGCCAGTCAAGTCAGCGTCACGTCCCCCGACGGCCGAAACCAGGTCACGCTGTCGGTGCGGGAAGGCCATTTGTATTACACGCTCGCGCGTGATGGGCGCGCGCTGATCGATCCTTCGATCCTCGGCTTTGCCTTCAAAGACGCCCCACCGCTGCGCGACAGCCTTCGCATCACGGACACAACCCGCGACACGCACGATGAGACGTGGACGCAACCATGGGGCGAAGTGGCGCGCGTGCGCGACCACCACAACGAGGTCGCGGTGTCCGTCGAGGAGACGACGGCGCTGAAACGGCGCTTTACGCTGCGGGTACGCGCGTTCGACGACGGCGTGGGATTTCGTTACGAGCTCCCGGAGCAGCCCGGTCTTGGCGCCTTTGAGATCACGGACGAGCTCACCGAGTTCACGCTTGCCGATAACGCGAAGGCCTGGTGGATTCCGTCCAACCGCCCCCGGCTGGACCGCTCGGAAGAGCTGTTCTCGTCCGCGCCGCTGAGCACGCTGGACAGCGTGCAGACGCCGCTCACGCTCGAGCTCACAGACGGCCACACGTGTATGGTGATCCACGAAGCCGACCTCGAGGACTACGCGCGGATGTTTCTCGCGGGGCCGCGTATGGAAGGCCGCACGCTCCGCGCGGCCCTGCAGCCGATGGCCGATGGGATCAAGGTGCGGGGCCACACGCCGTTCGTGACGCCGTGGCGGACTATTCAGGTCGCCGACCGCGTCACCGATCTCGCCCCATCGCTGCTGGGTCTCAATCTCAATCCGCCCAGCGTGCTCGCGAAGACCGACTGGATCAAGCCGATGAAGTACGTCGGCATCTGGTGGGGCATGCACCTGGGGATCAACACCTGGAGCTCCGGACCGAAGCACGGCGCGACCACGGCGAATGCCAAGCGGATGATCGACTTCGCTGCGGCGAACGGATTCGGCGGCGTGCTCGTGGAGGGGTGGAACACGGGCTGGGATGGCGACTGGATCAAGAACCGCGAGGCGTTCTCCTTCACGCAGGCGTATCCGGACTACGACCTGGCCGAGGTGGCGCGGTACGCGAAATCGAAAGGCGTGCACCTGATCATCCATAATGAGACGTCCGGCGGTATCGAGAATTACGAGCGGCAGCTGGACACTGCGTACGCCCTGTATCAGTCACTGGGCGTCCATCAGGTCAAGACCGGCTACGTCGCCGACATGACGAGCAAGGGCGATTCCCATTATTCGCAGTACATGGTGCGGCATTACCGTCACGTGATCGACGAGGCGGCGAAGCACCAGCTCACGCTCGACGTGCACGAGCCGATGCACGACACCGGTGAGCGCCGCACGTACCCGAACATGATGACGCGCGAGGGCGCGCGCGGGCAGGAGTACAACGCGTGGAGCGGAGACGGCGGCAACCCGCCCGAGCACGAGACGATCCTGTTTTTCACGCGCATGCTCGATGGCCCGATGGACTTCACGCCGGGGATCTTCGATATCCTGGAGCGCTCGAGCGGGCACGCCCGCGCGCTCGACCAGCCGCGCGTCCGCACGACCATCGCGAAGCAGCTCGCCCTGTACGTGGTGCTCTACTCGCCGCTGCAGATGGCCGCCGATCTCCCCGAGAACTACGCGAATCAGCCCGCGTTCCAGTTCATCAAGGACGTCGCGGTGGACTGGGACACGACGCGTGTCCTCGACGCCCGGATCGGCGATTACGTGATCGTGGCGCGGCGCGAGCGCGGTGGTCAGACCTGGTTCCTCGGCGCCATCACCGATGAGCAGGCGCGGACGTTCGATGTCCCGCTCTCATTCCTCACCCCGGGGAAGTCGTACGTCGCCGAGATCTACGCCGACGGTCCCAAGGCTAACTGGCAGGACAATCCCTTCCCGCTGACGATCACGCGCCGCACCGTGACCTCTGCCACGCGGTTGCACGTCGTGCTGGCGCCCGGGGGCGGCCAGGCGATCCGGTTCCGTCCGGCACGGTGAAGTCGTGGACGAGCTGAAGGCGCTTCGTGCCCTCGCCACGGAGCTCGGGGTCCACACCCGCTACACGGACGGCCTCGGGAAGAAGATCACGGTGGCGCCCGAGACGCTGGTGCGCGTCTGTGCGGCCCTTGGCGCGCCTATCACGCGAGTCTCCGAGGCCGTCCACGCACTGGGCGCACATCGCGCCGCCAAGGCGGCGGAGCGCCTGCCGCCCGTCGTGGTCGCCTGGGACGGCGTCCTCCCGGCCCATTCGATCGAGAACAAAGAGATCCAGCTCGAGTCGGGACACACCGCCCCGCCAGGCACACGTCAACTTCCCCTGGGATATCACCGCGTCGAGAGCTGTACCATCATCGCGGCTCCGGTCGAGGCGTGGCGCAGGCCGGGGTCGCATCGCAGCTGGGGAGTGGGGACGCATCTCGCCGCGCTGCGATCCGGCCGCAGCCGCTCCCTGGCGGATCTCCGGGACCTCGAGTCGCTATGTCGCTGGGTGCGCGAAAAGGGCGGGGATCTCGTCACCGTCCTGCCGCTTCTTCCCACCTTCAACGCCAATCCCCCCGATCCCAGCCCCTACTCACCGGTCAGCCGGCTCTTCTGGTCGGAGCTGATCCTCGATCTCGAGGGCGCTCATCGTCCAACGGGCGCCGTGAAGACTCTGGATGTGACGCGGGGAGACGACGAGGTTCGCGCGGCGCTCGCACAGTACCCGGTGCCCGAAGAAGCACTGAAAGACGGGGAGCTCGTGCGCTACGCGCATTTCCGAGGCGCGCAGAAGCGGTTCGGCAGAAATTGGCGCGACTGGCCGGGCCCCGCCCGGGCCGGGAAGCTCGGAGTCGAGCACCTCGATGCCGAGGAAGAGCGGTATCACCTCGTGGCGCAGACGCTCGCGCGGCGGCAGCTGCGCGACCTGCGAGAGCGGCTGGACCGTGTGGGGTTGCGGCTGGGACTCGATCTCGCCGTGGGCGTTCACCCCGATGGCTACGATCCCTGGTCGCGCCAATCGCTGTTCGGCGACGGCATGTCGGTGGGCGCGCCCCCCGACGCCGGGTTCCCGAGCGGGCAGGACTGGGGGTTCTCTCCCGTCCTTCCAGAAGCCTCCCGGCGCGAAGGGCATCGCTACGTGGCGGCCTCGATCGCCCACCAGGCGCGGCTCGCGGGCGTCTTGCGCGTGGATCACATCATGGCGTGGACGCGCCTCTACTGGATCCCCCACGGCATGGGGTTGCACCAGGGCACGTACGTGTCGTATCCCGCGGAGGAGCTTTTCGCGATTCTCACGCTCGAATCGCATCGTCACCACTGCGAGGTGGTGGGTGAGAACCTCGGCAACGTGCCTCCCGAGATCGATAAGGCGCTCCCGCGCCACCGGATCTGGGGGATGTACCTGGCACAGTTTCAGGATTGGAGCGGCAAGGAAGGCGGCCAGCTCCCGACTCCTCCGACCGACCGGGATATGGCGCTCATCGGCACGCACGATACGCCGACCTTCGCCGGATGGCTCGTGGGCAACGACATCGGCGAGCGGGTGCGGTACGGACTCCTGGCGGAACACTCGGCTCCCACCGTTCACAAGGAGCGTACACAGACGGGGGAGGCGCTCGCCAGGCGCTTCGACCGCGCGGACCCACGGGCGCTGTTGGCCGATCTGCTCGAGTGGCTCGGCCGCTCGGAGAGCCCGCTCGTCGTTCCGTGGCTCGAGGATCTCTGGCTCGAGGATGAAGGCGTGAACCTGCCAGGGACGCCGTCCTCGGTGCGACCCAACTGGCAGCGTCCTATGCGGCGGCTGCTCGAAGAGATCTTCCGGGATCCCGAGGTCGACGCCCTGATCCGCCGACTCCAACACGCGCGGCACGCCTGAGGCTCACGATGACGACCAAGCCGACCCTCTCGTACTGGCAGATCTGGAACATGAGCTTCGGGTTCCTGGGCATCCAGTTCGGCTTCGCGCTCCAGAACGCGAACGTGAGCCGGATCTTCGAGACGCTGGGCGCCAAGGTCGAGAACATTCCGATCCTGTGGATCGCCGCGCCGGTCACCGGGCTTCTCGTCCAGCCGATCGTGGGCTACCTGAGCGACCGGACGTGGAACCGCCTCGGCCGCCGGCGCCCGTACTTCTTGACGGGCGCGATTCTCGCGTCGCTCGCGCTGCTCGTCATGCCCAATTCCCCCGCGCTGTGGGTGGCGGCAGGAATGCTCTGGATCATGGACGCGTCGATCAACATCTCGATGGAGCCGTTCCGCGCGTTCGTGGGCGACAATCTTCCCGCCGCGCAGCGGGTTACCGGGTTCGCGATGCAGAGCTTCTTCATCGGCACGGGCGCCGTCGTGGCGTCCGCGCTGCCCTGGATCCTCACGAACCTGTTCGGTGTGAAGAACGAGGCGGCGGCCGGCCAGATCCCTGAGTCCGTGCGGCTCTCGTTCTACCTGGGCGCCGCGGTGTTCTTCTGCGCCGTCCTTTGGACGGTGTTCAGGTCGAGGGAGTACTCACCCGAGCAAATGGCATCGTTCGCCGAGAACCGGGCGCGTGAGGACGGGCGTCAGGGTTCCGACAACCGGAACGCCCTTATCACGATCCTAAAAGACTTCCTCGACATGCCGCGGACCATGAGGCAACTGGCCTGGGCGCAGTTCTTCTCCTGGTTCGCCCTGTTCGCGATGTGGATCTATACCACAGTCGGGGTGACGAGCCACGTCTACGGCACGAGCGACACGACGTCGGCACTCTACAACCAGGGCGCGAACTGGGTCGGGATCTGCTTTGCGTTCTACAGTCTCGTGGCCGCCGTGGTGGCGTTCGCCATCCCGCCACTCGCCAGGTGGTCGAGCCCGAAGACCGCGCACATCATCTGCCTGGTCTGTGGGGCGCTCGGCCTGGCGTCGATCTACTTCATCACGAGCCCGAAGTACCTGCTCGGCTCGATGGTCGGCGTGGGGATCGCGTGGGCCAGCATCCTCTCCATGCCGTATGCGATTCTCACCGGCTCGCTGCCGCCGTCGAAGCTCGGCTACTACATGGGGGTCTTCAATTTCTTCATCGTCATCCCGCAGATCGTCGCCGCGGCGGTGCTCGGCTTCATCGTCGGGCACTTCTTCCACCATGAAGCGATCTTCGCCCTCCTGATCGGCGGCGGGTCGCTGCTCCTCGCCGCGGCTCTCATGCTCAGAGTGAAGGACGAATGATTCTCGTGCTCGCGTGGCTGGCGGTCGCCAGCCAGACCCCCAGTCCACGACGCCTGTCCATGGACCCCGGTTGGCGCTTCGCGCTCGGCGATCCGAGAGGAGCCGAGCAGCCGAAATTCGACGATCACACATGGCGGCGCGTGGACCTGCCGCACGATTGGAGCATCGAGGGCACGCCGAGCCGTGACGCGCCGGGTGGCGGGCGTGTGGGCTACTTCCCGACGGGGATCGGCTGGTACCGGAAGGCGTTTCGCCTCCCTGCGGGAGCGGGCGGGCGAGAGGCGTGGCTTGAGTTCGACGGCGTCTACATGAACAGCGACGTGTGGATCAACGGTGTCCATCTGGGCAACCGGCCGTACGGCTACTCGAGCTTCGCCTACGATATCACGAAGCGTCTCGTTCCCGGCATCAACGTGGTCGCCGTCCGCGTGGACAACTCGCTCCAGCCAAACTCCCGTTGGTACTCGGGGAGCGGCATCTACCGCCACGTCTGGCTGACGATCGTTGATCGCCTACACGTGGCCCATTGGGGCGTCTCGGTGACGACCCCGCAAGTCGACACGACCGACGCGGTGATCGTCGTCCATACCAGCATCGAGAGCGATTACGCCGCTGGGCGGAACGGCGTGCTCCGGACGCGGATTCTGGACCGGCAAGGCCGGGAGGTCGCGCTCACCGATGCGACCTTCTCGATGGCTCCGGGCGCCAGGAACGAGGTTGAGCATCGCTTGCGGGTCAAGGAAGCGCAGCTGTGGTCGGTCGATTCGCCGACGTTGTATACGGTGCGCTCGGAGATCGTCGTCGCCGGCCGTGTGGTCGACGTGACCACGACACCGTTCGGCATCCGCACGATCGCTTTCGACAGGGACCGCGGCTTCCTTTTGAACGGCCAGCACGTCAAGCTGAAAGGTGTCAACCTGCATCACGATGGCGGCGCGGTGGGCGCGGCGGTGCCCGAGCGGATCTGGGAGCGCCGCCTCGCGCTGCTCAAGGCGATGGGCGCGAACGCGATTCGCACGTCGCACAATCCCCCCGCGCCCGAGTTTCTGGACTTGTGCGATCGGCTGGGGTTCGTCGTGATGGCGGAGGCGTTCGATGAGTGGACCATCGGCAAGGTGCCGCACGGCTATCACGAGCACTTCGCCGAGTCGTCGGAGCGAGACCTGACTGACTTCATCCATCGCGACCGGAACCATCCTTCGATCGTCTTGTGGAGCGCCGGCAACGAAATCGGCGAGCAGAGCGCGCCGGACGGAACCCAGGTCTTGAGCCGGCTCGTCGGCATCTTCCATCGCGAGGACCCGACACGCCCGGTCACGACGGGGAACGACCAGATCTACGCGGACGGCCACCCGGCGGCGCTGGCCTTCCTCAGTGCCGAGGACGTCGTTGGCTATAACTACGTGGACCGCTGGCACGAGCGCCGGGAAATCTTCGCCGAGCCCGATCGGCACGACCATCCCGACTGGAAAATGGTCGGCACCGAAAGCGGCTCCATCTTCCAGAGCTTCGACGAGGGCTATTCCCTCGGCAACGACTCAGGGGTCGCGCGGCCCAATTACACCACCGGGATGCTGCAGGCCGAGCGGCGCTGGAAGTGGATCGCCATGCGGGACTACTTCGCGGGCGACTTCATGTGGACCGGCATCGACTACCTGGGCGAGAGCGTCTGGCCTTTCAAAGGATTCCCCTCCGGGCCATTGGACATCATCGGACATCCCAAGGACTCATACTACTTGTACCAGAGTCTCTGGACCGATCAGCCGGTGCTCCATCTGTTCCCGCACTGGAACTGGCCCGGGCGGGCGGGGCAGGTGATTCCTGTGCTTGCCTACACCAACTGCAACATCGTAGAGCTGTTCCTGAACGGCCGCTCACTCGGCGAGAAGCGCATCGAGTTTCCCGCGCAGGGCACATCGGGTGGTTGGAACACGTACGCGCTGCCGGTGGTCAACCCCACGACTAACGATCTCCACGTGAGCTGGGACGTACCGTACGAGCCGGGCGTCTTGCGAGCAGTCGGCAAAGGGCGGGACGGCGCGGTGGCGTGTCACGACGAGGTGCGCACGGCGGGACCGGCTGCTGCCCTGCGGCTGACACCGGACCGCGACACGATCGCCGCCGATCCTCACGACGTCTCGCTCGTCAGCTTCGAGGTCGTGGATGCGCAAGGCACCGTCGTTCCCACCGCCGACAACGTCGTCCGCTTCACGGTGACCGGCGGCGCCATCGTGGCCGTCGATAACGCTGACCTGCAGGACCACGATCCCTATCAGGTCGACCATCGCCGCGCATATCACGGTCGCGGGCTCGCGATTCTGCGGGCCACGCAGGTGGGGGGTGGGTTGCTCCGCGTCACGGCGACCGCGGACGGCCTGAAAAGCGCCAGCGCGACCCTGGTCGTTCGGAAGGGTAGCACAGCCGCGGTGGTTGCGCCCGCCCGATAATGCCCCGTTCGGTCATCTTGCTCGCGTTCGCTCTCGTCGGCGTTGCGACGGCGGGCGTCGCGCAGCGCGTGGCCAATCGGGCCGTCTACCTCGACGACCAGGGTGTCGTACGCTGGCGGGACGACCGCGGGGAAGTCACCCTCTTCGGTGCGAACTACGTCTTGCCGACGGCCTCCGACTATCGCGCGGCGGGTTATCTCCACGCCGATCGCAAGAAGATGATCGATGAGGACATGGCGCAGTTTGCTCGGATGGGCTGGGACGGTTTACGGCTGACGTTCTGGGGCGACTGGGAGGCGTCGGACTCCGCCGGCAACCTGATCGCCAACGATCATTTGGACCTCCTGGACTACCTCATCGCCCGGGCGCGCGAGCGCGGGATCTACATGCTGTTCAGTCCCATCCAGCTGTACGGGTCCAACTGGCCGGACGCCTTGCAGGACACGACGCAGCCGGGGTTCGGGCGGCGGTACGGCAAGGCCCGCATGGGAACCGACCCGGCAGCCATCGCCGCCCAGGTGAACTACCTCCGTCAGGTCTTGAATCACGTGAATCCGTACACGCACTTGGCGTTGAAGGACGAGCCGGCCATCCTGTTCATCGAGCTCCTCAACGAGCCGTGGCATCACCCCGAAGACCTTCAGGGGTCGATCCGCTACATCAACGCGCTCACCGATGCCGTGCGTAGCACGGGCTGCAATAAGCTCGTGTTTTACAACGTCAGCCAGGACTTCCGCATCGGCGCAGCGATCCGGCGGTCCAAGGCGCAGGGCGTGACGTTCGGCTGGTATCCCACCGGACTGAACTCCGGTCACGAGCTGGAGGGCAATTATCTCCGCGGTGTGGACACGTTCCCTGACATGCTCCGGCGGGAGCTGGCTCGACTCCCCCGCATCGTGTACGAGTTCGATAGTCCCGACTTGCGGACCGGCACGATGTATCCGGCGATGGCGCGGACGTTCCGCGCGGTGGGCGCGCAGTTCGCGGCCATGTTCGCCTACGACATGCTCGAGACCGCGTCGCGCAATCTCGGGTGGCAAACCCATTACCTGAACCTGGTCTACACGCCGCGCAAGGCGATGAGCGCCATCGTCGCCGCCGAGGCCATGCACCGATTGCCGCGGCTGCGTTCCTATGGGCGGTATCCCGGGAATACGACGTTCGGTGATTTCCACGTCTCGCCTGACAGCAACCTGGGCGAGCTCGTGGCGCGCGACGCGTTCCTGTATGCCGGGTCGACGCGCTCCATGCCGCCGGACCCGGCGGCGCTGCGTCGCATCGCAGGCTACGGCTCTTCTCCGGTCGTCACGTATGAAGGGGAGGGGATCTACTTCCTGGACAAGGTGCATCCCGGCCTCTGGCGCCTCGAGGTCTATCCTGACGCGGTGCCCGTCGCCGACCCGTTCGAGCCGCCCAACCCCGAGAAGATCGTGACCCGCGCGATCCGCCGATCCTGGCCGATGACCATCACGCTTCCCGACCTCGGCGGCGCATTCACGGCGCAGCCGATCGCCGGAGGTAACGCGAGAACCGAGAAGGTTACGGACGGCCGGTTCACCGTCACGCCCGGGGTGTACGTGCTCAGCGCCGCCGGCCCCGTGAATGCATCCGATCTACCCGCAGCCGTGGGCAACGTGGGCTTCACGGAGTATCACGCTCCGCCGCCTGATTCGCTGCCTGCATCGGTTCAATCGCTCGCGGCGCCAGAATACCTCACCGGGCGCGATGCGGAGATTATCGCCCGCGTCGCGGAAGCAACGCCCTGCGACTCAGCGGTGCTGTACCTCCGACCGACCGCGGGAGGGTTTTACCGCGGCTTTCCGATGCACCCGGTGCGCGCGTACCTGTACGCCGCGGTTCTGCCTCGCGGCGTTCTGCGGGAGGGCCCCTACGAGTTCGTGATCACGCTCTTCCGCGGAGGCGAGGCGGTCACGTTCCCCACCGGCCTGCACCGAAGACCCACCGATTGGGACTACTATGGGCGGAGCACCTGGACGCTCGATGTCGTGGACCCGAGGGCTTCCCTCCAGTTGTTCACGCCGGGCGTCGACGCGGGGCGATTGGCGTTCACGCGTATCGGGGACGCGGGCCGGCGCGGGCTCTTCCGCGTCTCGATCTCCGCGGCCACAGGTCAACCGGTGTTTCACTTCCCGCTCCCTGTGGACTCGAGTGGCTGGAGCCTCCCCCCGGCCGATTACACGGCATCGTTGGTGATCAGGGATCGGATCAGGGCGAGGCAGGAGACCATCACCAGCGCCGACCAGCTCGTCATGCGGCTGCGCGGCCTGGGACCGCGCCAGACGCTGCGCGTCGCGCTGATGGAAGACGACGGGACGACCTGGAGCACGACGGTGACGGTGGACAGTATCTGGCGCGAGCAGTCGCTGCCGCTCGCCACGTTCACTGTCGGCTGTGGCGTCCTGCTCCCGCAAGGATTCCCCGGGGAGTGGAACTACTGGGTAGGGGCGGCGGCGGGAAGGGGAGGGAGGGGGGATCGGTTGCGCCTAGACCGCGTTGAGCGACTCCAGCTGTCTCTGGGTCGTGACGCGGGCACCCCCAAGGCGCCAGACCGCTACGGCGTAGAGGTAGAATCGGTCCTGCTGGGATTCGGCACGCCCTGACGCTTCGACCGCAGGCTGAACGCCAGCATGGTCATCCCGAACACCAGAAGGACCAAGCCCCACCACAGATTCACGTTGATGCCGAGCGATCGCGCATAGATCGCGTTGTCCGACGTGAGGCCGAACACGACGAAGAGCGCGCCATAGATCGTGAACAGCAGCCCGATCGGAAGGCGGAGATCGAGGTTCATCCCATCACCAGAAGATGACGTTGAGGACGAGCGTCAGCCCCAGCGCGATGATGCCCAGGGTGACGGGCGCCTTGTACCACGGCAGGCCGCGATCGGTCTGGCGCGGCGTGAGGCTGTAGACCAGCCCGTTGAGATCCGCGTCCGACTTCGTGCGCTGGGTCAGGAGCGAGATCACGATCGTCGTGGTAAAGCACGCGGTCCACGCGAAGATCGCGCTCCAGAAGTTCTGCGCCATCTCGCTCGGATACGTATGGACAACGGCACCCAGGAAGCCGCCCTTCAAGCCCGGTGTGGCCCCGTGGGGCAGGGTGAGGCCATGCTGGATCGCCGCGGCGAGCGTGCCCGTCAGGAGCCCGAAGAACGCGCCGTGGCCCGTGGTGCGGCGCCAGAACATACCCAGAAGAAACGTCGCGAATAAAGGCGCGTTCACGAACGCGAAGACGAGCTGGAGCATGTCCATGATATTGTTGAATCGTGTCGTGGCATACGCCGCCGCTCCGCTCAAGATGATGCCGAACACCGTCGCCGCCTGCCCCATGCGGAGGTAGTGCGCGTCCGACTGCCCAGGCCGCAGGTACGATTGATAAATGTCGTACGTCCAGACCGTGTTGAACGCGGTGACGTTCCCCGCCATCCCCGACATGAAGGAGGCCATCAGCGCGGTCAGGCCGAGGCCCAGGAGGCCGGACGGGAGGTAGTGCCCGAGCATCACCGGCACCGCGAGGTTGTAATTGGGCGTGCCGTCGCTCATGAGTGGGAGGAAGGTGCCGCGCGTGACGTGCAACGCGATGGCGAGCATGCCCGGCAGGATCACGAGGAACGGGAACAGCATCTTCGGAAACGCCGCGAGGAGCGGTGTCCGGCGGGCGGCGGCCATCGAGTCGGCGGCCATCGCGCGCTGCACGACCAGGAAGTCCGTGCACCAGTAACCGAACGAGAGCACGAAGCCGAGTCCCATCACCATGCTGAACCACTCGACGCCCATAGGATTCGCGGCGGCGGAATCGAGATGGCGCCAGGATTCGGACCAGGCGCCGGCCGGGTACCCGGCGTTCGTCGCCACGGTCGTGAGCTTCGCGGTCAGGCCGGCCCAGCCGCCCACGTCCTTCAAGCCGAGCAGGACCAGCGGCAGGAATCCCAGCACGATCAAGAAGAACTGCAGCACCTCGTTGTAGATCGCGGAGGTCAGGCCGCCGAGGAAGATGTATCCGAGCACGATGACGGCCGAGAGGAGCACGCTGGCGTGGAAGTTCCAGCCCAGCAGGAGCTCGAGCAGCTTCGCGAACGCGTACATCGAGATGCCCGAAGAGAACACTGTCATCACGGCGAACGTCATCGCGTTGAACCCGCGGGTCTTCTCGTCGAAGCGGAGCTTGAGATACTCTGGGACCGATCGGGCGCGCGAGCCGTAGTAGAACGGCATCATGAAGATGCCGACGAACACCATGGCAGGGATGGCGCCCACCCAATAAAAGTGGCTCGTCATCATGCCGTACTTGGCGCCGGAGGCGCCCATGCCGATCACTTCCTGGGCGCCAAGGTTGGCCGAGATGAACGCGAGCCCCGCGATCCACGCCGGGATGGACCGGCCGGAGAGGAAAAAGTCTTCGCTGCTCCGCACGAATCGCCTGAGTACCCAGCCGATACCGAGTACAAAGACGAAGTACAGCAGCATGACCGTGTAGTCGATCCAGCCGAGCCGCATCATAGCGGCCCCACGCTAGCCCATCACGACCACTCGCGCAACCAACGGGAACCCACGAACTTGGGACCGCACCGTGCGCCAATACACGCTCAAGAACACCCATCGAATGGAGCTCCGGGTCCTCGATTACGGCGGGATCATCGTCTCGCTCGCGGTCCCGGATCGCACTGGCCGGGTCGACGACGTCGTCCTCGGATTCGACCGGCTCGAGGACTACGAGCGGTCGTCCCCGTACTTCGGTGCGATCATCGGTCGCTTCGGCAACCGCATCGCGCGCGGGCGGTTTACGCTGGACGGCCGGACGTACACGCTCGCCACGAACGACGGGCACAATCACCTGCACGGCGGCGTGAAGGGCTTCGACAAGGTCATGTGGGAGGTGTCCCCGTTCGAACGGCAGGACTCAACGGGTCTGATGCTCCGCTATACCAGCCGTGATGGCGAGGAGGGATATCCGGGGACGGTGCGGGCCACGGTGACGTACACGCTGACAGAGGGAAACGAGCTGATCTTCGATTACGAGGCCACCAGCGACCGGGCTACGCCCGTCAACCTCACGCACCACAGCTACTTCAATCTGGCCGGGGAAGGTGAGGGCGACGTCCTGGGCCACGTGCTCACGCTCAATGCCAATTCCTTCACGCCGGTCGACTCCACCCTGATCCCTACGGGGGAGATCCGCAGCGTGGCGGGGACGCCGTTCGACTTCCGTGCCCCAACCGCGATCGGCGCTCGGATCGGCCAAGACGACGAGCAGCTCCGGTACGGGCGGGGGTACGATCACAACTTCGTGCTCGACAAGGATCACGACGTGCCCGCGAGCACCACGCTCGCCGCGCGCGTCTTCGAGCCCTCGAGTGGCCGGGTGATGGAGGTGCACACGACGGAGCCGGGTGTGCAGTTCTACTCCGGCAACTTCCTCGACGGCACGCTGCGGGGAAAAAAAGGCACGGTGTATTCACCCCGGTCGGGCTTCACACTGGAAACGCAGCACTTCCCAGATTCGCCGAACCATCCCGATTTCCCCTCGACGATCCTGGCTCCCGGGCGAGAGTACCGTTCGCGAACGCTACTGCGGTTTGGTGTCCGCTGACGTGGTTGCATTGCGAAACGGCCGCACCAAACGTCACTAGCCAGACGTTCCGACCGGGGACAGGTTGGGACGTGAGGAGGTGCGCAATGCATCGGTGGTGCCTGATCGCTTGTTCGTTGATCCTCTCCGTCGGTTGCTACTTCCACTCGGTGGTCAGCGACGCGTCTCCCAAGCCCGGCTCGACCGTCCTCGTCAAGCTCTCGCAGGACAGCGATCCGCGCCTCACTGCCCTGATCGGGTCCAATGCGTATCTGGTGGATGGTCACGTGCTCAAGAGCACTCCGGATTCGCTCGCGTTGGCGCTCAGCCACGTGCAGCGGTTGGGAGGCCACGTCGAGCCCTGGCATGGCGAGCACGTCGCGTTTCCCAGAAGCATGGTAGCGGGCGTCGAGCGCCGGCGGCTCTCCGTGCCGGCGACGGCGGCGCTGGTGGGTGGGATCATGACCGGGCTGGTGGCACTGGGGAAGGTGGTTGCCAAGCAGCCGGTCATGCGCTGAGGCAGCCCGGCGGATCCCCCCTTGACGCCGTTCCGCGTCTGCGGGGTAGTATTGGCCTAACGGTCGCAAGGTGGCTTGATGGTTTTCCCGCTGCTCGCAGTTCTCCTACAGGCCCCCACGCCAAGCTCGGTACCGCCGGTTGACGTCGCTGCGAGACCGGTGCGGGTCTGGCTCGGGACGACTGGGTCGCTCGTGCGTGGTCAATCCGTGCAGATCTTCGTGCAAGCGGCGCAAGACGGCGACCTCATTGTGCTGCATCGCAGGACCGATGGACGCATCGAGGTCCTGTTCCCATCGAATCCCGCCGCCGATCCGTTCGTCCGATCGGGGACCTATGAGATTCGGGGCGGCGGCAACCGCTCCGCTTGGGTAGTGTCGGAGCCCGACGGGAGCGGGATGGTGCTGGCCGCCCTTTCGGTCGATCGGTTGCGGTTCGACGAGTTCGTGCACGAGGCCTCATGGAATTCCAACGCTCTCATCCCGTCGTGGAACGACCCGAACGCCGAGGGAGCCCTGTCGGACATCGTACAGCGGATGCTGGGCGACGGTGCGTTCAACTACGATCTCGTCACCTACACGGTGGCACCGCCGATTTATGCGCAGCAACCGGCACCCGGCCCCACCTCCGAGGCGGACACCCTTCCCGCCGAGGCACTGCAGCAGCAGCCCGACACGATGCCGAACTACGGGAGCTATCCGGTCTGCCTGAACTGCACTTTCATCGGCTACCAAGAGATCGTTATCGCGCCGCAGCACTTCGGCGCGCGGCACGCTCCGCGGCAGGATGAGGGCATCTGCGGGATTCACACGTCCTGCACCGAGTCCCAGAAGACCCATGCGATCGCACTGGCGCGTCCCGCGGCCCCAGCCCCGGTAATGACGCCGCGCTCGCGGTCGGCCGGGGAACCGATCCCGTATCGGTCGCGGGTACCCACTACGGGCCCCGCCGCGTCCACTGCACCGAGCACTCGCGTGGCGTCGGCGCCGCTCTCGCACGTCCGATACACCGCCCTCTCTGCACCCGAGTCAGAGCGACGAGTGGTCCTCGTGAAGACCGTGGGAGAGGCTCGGGCGCCGACGAATGAGGAGCGGCGCCGCGGGGTGGAGTCAGTGGCCGGTGGTGTGACCGCCGGCGGTGCGGGTTTCGGACGGCAGGGCGGGGGGGGGGGGGGGGGGGGGGGGGCGATGGCAATGGGAGGTCGCGCTGAGCGCGGCACTACCACGGTGTCGACGCCGCGTAGCGCGGGCGCGGCCGTCGCGAGCCGTGCGCCGACCGCGGCTCCGAGCCGCGGGATCGCCCTGCCGCCGGCGGCATTCCAAGGCGCACAGGCGCGCGTTCCTGTAAACCGCGCTACCCGGCGTCGTTAGCGGAGGGCGGGCGCTCCCTGTAGGAAGTTTTCCAGCAGCTCGGTGCCGATCGCGGGGCGCAAGTGCTCGAGCACCAGCCGGCCCAGCCGAGGGATGTCGTCCTTCTGATAGCCGGCGGCCGCGAGCGCCGCCATGAGCCCGGCGGGGCCGACGAGTGCCGCCATCTCCCCGGTGCGCGCGCCGCTCATCAGCGCCCGACCCATCAAGCTCTCGCTGTTCGGGAGCATGTGCTTCACCGCCTTGAACGTGTCGGGGGGCAGACTCATGCGGAGCGCCATGAGAATGGCGCCCACACCCTTCTCGGCTTTGCCCGTATCGATCTCGAGATTGGCAGCGACCTGCCGCACGAGGTCCATGGGGGGACTACGATACGGTGTACGACGCGACGACGCTACGTTGTACGAAGCCGCAATCGCGCGCACCGTACAACGTAGCGTCTTACCGTCGTGCAACGCCTATTGACCTACCGTGAAGTCGAACCGCTTCAACACCGCACCGGACGCATCGCGCACTTCCACGTGCCACGCGCCGGTCCAGTCGGCGGGCACCGTCTTCCGGCTCCACGTGCGCCAGGGCGAGCCGGCGACCTGCAGCTCGACATCACCGACCTGGGTGTCGCCGTGGAACCACACGTGGTGGATGCTCGCGCCGCCGGCGCCTGTCACCTTGGTCCAGCAGATGAGCTGGCCCACGTCGGCGGGGAACGCGCTCCCGGTGTCCTGCGGCACCCGGTCCAGGACCGACTTGGCGATCGCGGCCTCGTCGACCGTGATTTGGGTGGCCGGTGCGGCAGCGGGAGCAGGCGAAGGGGCGGGCGCCGCGGCTTTCGATGTGTCCTGAGCGACGAGACAGCGGCCCGTCACGAGCGACAGGGCCAACAACGTCCCGATGTGCTTCATGTGGGCTCTCCTTCAGGAGTTGACGGTTCTACAGGAGTTGACGGTTGTACGGCGCGGCGGCGGCGGTGTTCCAGTAATGCCCCGACAGTCGCGGCGATCACCAGGCCGATGCCCGCGCCGCCGAGCTGGAATCGCACATGGTACTCGCGCTGGCGCCCGGCGCACTTCCCCGCGAACAGCGCGCCGACCATCGCCCCACACGAACCCTGAATCGTCGTGAAGTAGCGGCCCCCGCCGGCCGCGAACAGGACCGGCAGGGCACACAGGATGAGATACCGCAAGAACGCTTTCATGGAGGGAAAAAAACCCGTTCATTCACTATACAACGATGACGACGCTCACAATGGGCAGGGTCGGATGTCCCGCCCCCCGCCCCCCGCCCCCCCCGCCCCCCTATTCAGCGGCCCCGCTCCACCTTCCAGCGATCCACGACCTTCCCGCCCTGCACGACGTGATACTCATCGAAGTGTGCCACCGTAAGGCACGAATGGTTTGGTACAAGCTCGAGCCGGGTGCCCACCGGGAACCGGCCGTCAAGTTTGGCCGGAGACTCGGCCCGGATCAGGCCGTGCTCCTGCGAGAGGGTGGCGACGGTGAGTTCCGGCGCTCCCTGCACCGCGCCCATGGCCTGCGGGGCCACATGGGCCGGCCCGGGATCCTTCGACAGCTCGAGCGCCCCGGCGTCGACGACGAAGTGCGCCGCACCTGGCTGGTGCGACACTACGGTCGCGAGCACCGTAACGCCGACATCGGCGGGCTCGCAGCAGCCGATCAGGACCATCGTGCGATCGTAGAAGACATAGTTGCCCGGTCGCGCCTCCGTGACGCCGGTCAGATCGCGTACCGCGGCCATCGCGGGCGTCGATCCCACGCTGATCTCGCGCACGGGCACGCCCTGCTCCCGCAGCCGTCCCGCGAATTCGACCATGACGCTCCGCTCCTGTTCGGCGACTTGTGCTGCCTCGGCTTTGTTCGTCGTGCGGTACGAGTGGCCGGAGTGGCTGAGGATGCCGTCGAACACGAGCTGACGCTCAGCGCCAAGCTCGCGCGCGACTTCCAAGGCATAGGCCGACGCGGGATCCACGCCGGCCCGGTGATAGCCGCAATCGACCTTGAGCCAGACATGAAGCCCCGACGCCGCGAGCGCTCGGGCGGTGCGCAGGTCATCGACGACTACGCGCGTGGTGGCCCCCGTGTCCTCCGCGATGCGCCGGGCGTGCGGGACATGGCTCGGATCGATGGGAAACGCCCAGGTGAGATCACGAACCCCGGCTCGGGCGAACACCTCGGCTTCGACCAGCGTCGCGACCGTCAGGCCGCGGGCGCCGTGCTTCAACTGAAGACGGCCGAGCTCCACGCACTTGTGTGTCTTGGCGTGAGGTCGCAGCTGGACGCCCAGATTCCGCGCCCGGTCCGCCATGTGCGCGAGGTTGCGCTCCACAACGTCCAGGTGCAGCAGAAGGGCCGGAGTCTCGAGGTCGTCGTACACGTTGTGCTATCGCACGATGTGAAACTCGGTCTGCCTGCGCAGGATCCAGTGCATCTTGCCATCCGTGCCGAGCTCGGCGTCTTCCTCCTGCGCGGAGCGCAGGGGTTGGTTCCCCCACTCGGCGACCGGTGTCGTGGCCTGGAGCTCGATCGAGAACCAGCTGTTGGGCAGGAGGTGAACGTCGCCACGCCCCGGGACGCCCTCCTGGTGATCCCACAGGCCGATCAGCGGTCCCGCGCCATGGCCTCGGTCGCCGATCGGGTGCGAGTAGATGGTGCCCGTGAGTCCGTCGGCGCGCATGCGGGCCAGCGCCGCGCCCAGGACCTCGTTGCCCGTCCGCCCGGGCTGCATTTCCGCAAGGAGGATGTCCTGCAACCGGTTCGAGTTGCGGAGCGCGCGTTTGAGGCCGTCGGGGGCGTCTTGCTCGCCGGCGCGCAGGACGTATCCCATGTGTTGGGTATCGGTATTCAGCCCCAGGGCGGTGATCCCGAAATCGCAGTGCAGGACGTCGCCGCGCTGGATGACCACCGAACCCGAGTCCGAGAGCTCCACGCCGCGCCGCTGCACATCCACGTCCGTATGGAACCAGGTCCCGAAGCCCAGGTCGTTGACTCGCTGGCGCATCCACCAGGCGACATCGTCCGTGGTGGTCTTGCCCGGGGTGATCACGGCATTCGAGAACGCCGTGTCGATCGTCCCCCACACGACTTCCATCAACCGACGGTACGCGGGAACCATCGCGGGCGTTCGAATCTCCTGGTATTCGAGCGCGAGGTTCTCGGCTCTGACGATGCGAGCCCGATAGCGGTCGGGCAGGACGGCCTGCAGCTGCTCCCACTCGCCCGCCGACAGGCCGTCGGAGAAAGCGTGCGTCGTGGAGATGTCCACCGCGATGGTCGCCGGGTCTCGCTCCTCGATCACCCGCCGTAACAAGTCCCACTGGGCTTGCCCGACCAGCTCGGGCCGACGGCCGATCGACGGGTCGATCGTCTCCCGCGCGTGATAGGCGTCGTACAGCCCGCCCTGCGACGTGCCGCCGAGCGCGAGTCGCTCGACGGGTTGTCCGGGCCCCCGATCGTAAAAGACGTAAATCGTGCGGCGCCGCGCGAAGAACGTGGTGGCCGAGACCAGGGACCAGAACACCGGGTCCTCGTTGTACTCGCGCATCGGCACTACCCACATCGCGACGTGGTACTGTCGCATCAGGCGAGGGAGCACGGAGTCGAGCCGGTAGCGCAGCCACTCCTGCTGCACGGCCGCCTGCTCGCGCAGCGTGCCGAGCGGCCGCGTCGGCGCGGACGTGAGCGCGGGCACGCCCGGTCCCTGGAGCAGGAGGGTCGAAAGCGCGAAAACGGCGAGGGTCATAGCGGGCGAGCTTCCGGTTGAGGTGGACGGAGACGATCGACCACAAGGACGGTGAGGAGCACCAGGCTGCCCCACGTATAGTTGGCCACGCTGACGAAGGACAGCCATTGCGGATAGAGACCGAACGTCAGAACGCCGGACGTCAGGAGTCCCGCGATCCAGAGCGCCGCTCGGCGTGGCATCGAGCTACTGGCGGGTCGGGTGAAGGCGGCGAGCCACGCGGGCATGGCGAGCGTGTGGTAGTACAGCCAGGCGATCGGCGACAACAGCACGGCCGCGAGTCCGGCGACCGCGATACCGGCGAGATGCGCGTCGATCGACCGGCGGATGGTCACGACCACGGCGCCCAGACACGCGAGCGAGAGCGCCAGGATCACGGCGGGAGGCCAACCGAAGAACCTTGCAAAGCCGGGGATGGACTGAGATGGCGGCGGGCCGATCGCCGCCGCCTCCCGGCCCAGTCGCGCCCAGTCGAGGACGGCATGGACGCCGCCCACCATGCCGTACGGCAGCATCGCCCCGAGTGTCAGCCCGCCCGCGACCGCGATGCCGACGAGCAGCCCGCGCCAACGACCGGTGCACAAGAAATACAGGAACATGACGACGGGGAATGCCTTGATCGCCGTCGCCAACCCCAACCAGGCGCCGGCTCGCAGCTCGCGCCCCCCGCGCAGGTCCGCGGCGGTCGCGAGCACGAGCACGAGCAGAATGGGCGTGATGTTCAGGTGCTCGAAGTTGCTCTGCAGCGGTTTGCCGACCGCGGCGACGGCGATCGCGACGGCGCCCCACCCGCTTGTCCACCGTCGCGCGAGGGCCAAGCTCCAGCCGAGACACGAGACGTTGAGGACCGCCCAGAGTGCCTTCGCCACCGCGATGCTCGCGCGGGACACCAGCGCGAACGGAATGAGACCGGCCGCGGTGAAGGGAGGCCACCAGATGCCCGTCCCCGGCAACGCGGCGTAGAGCGGGACGCCATGGAGCAGCCGCTCCGCCTGGCTCAGCTCCGCCACGAAATCACCGCCCTTGTGCACGCCGATCGGAATGACGACGGCGGCGTAGCAGACGCCGATCCCCAGCAGCCAGCGCCGCTCTCGCGCGGTCAGCCCCTCCACACGCCCACCGCGAGCGCGAGCCAGCCTCCGAGAAACGCGAGACCACCGAGCGGCGTCACCGCCCCCCAAAACCGGACACCGGTTCCCGCGTAGAGGTAGAGCGAGCCCGAGAACACGATCGTTCCCACCACGAACAGCCAACCGGCCGCGCGCACGGGTGGCGCGGGCCACCGCGTGGCCGCCCAGGCGACGAAGAGCAGGGCGAGGGCGTGATACATCTGATAGCGGACGCCGGTTTCGAACGCGGCCAGGAGATCGGGCGCGAGGCGCGACCGCAGCGCGTGCGCCCCGAACGCGCCCGCCGCGACCGCGACGAACGCCGACGTCGCGCCGAGCGTGGCGAAGAGCCGGTCCATCAATCGAGCCGGCGGCTCCCCCCGGTCACTTCAATGCGACGACGGTACCGCTCGATCCGGCCCGACCCACCGACGAACGTCGACGCGAACCAGCTCGTCAACCCGACGATCACGGACCCGAGGATCGCGGAGCCGAGCCCGCTCAGCGTGAACCCCGGCATGAGCCACGCGACCACCGAGAGCGAAATGCCGTTCACCACTAGGATGAACAGGCCGAGCGTGAGCACCGTCAGCGGCAATGTGAGGATGAGAATCACCGGTCTGATCACGGCGTTCACGATGCCCAGGAGCAGCGCCGCGACGAGGAGGTTCCCCCAGCCGTTGATCTGCACGCCGGGTATGAGCTTCGCGGCCGCCCAGAGCCCGAGCGCCGTGATCAGGAGCCGAAAGAAGAACCCCATCATGGCCGTTTCCTCGCGCGCCAAAGGTCCCACAGGAGGACCGCCGGTCCGGCCAGACCGGCGACCCAGAGCCAGGGGCGAAAGGCGCGGAACGCCGTAGGTGACGTGCCGTAGTAGAGACCAGCGTCTTGCTCCGGGAGTCGCGGCAGCACGGCGGCGAGAAACGCGGCATCGATCAGGACCACCACCACGATCACGATCCCGAGCACCGACAGGATGCGAGCGGGGTAGCGGAGTGCGGCGCGGGCGCCGAACCACCAGACACCAATCGCCAGGATGGCCCCCGAAGCCCAGATCACAGGATCATGAATCAGCACGCCGGCCACGACGACCCAGATAAACCCACCGAGCGCCACGCCGCCCATCGCACCATACGCCGTTGCGCGCTGCCCGTTCATGGGAATCCCTCCCGTTCGGGACGGTCTCCAAAGATAGTGGCGCGAGTCAGTCGCGCGCGCGCCCGGCCACGAATCGCGCGGTGACTCCGGGACGGACCTCGACGCCCAGCCGTGAGTCGAACAGGATCGCGCCCGCCAGCGAGTCGCCCACGCGCGTGGCGCCGATCCCCGCGAACGGTCCGAGCTCCGCGGGCCAGCCGTAGACCAACGCCTGCTCGGGGAGCCCCTCCCATGTGACCGCAAGCGTCTCCGCGCGCGGGATGGCGAAGATCAGGGTCCCGCGGAAGTGACACGCAGGCCCGACCACGACACGCCCGGTGTCGAGGTCGACGGTGGTGAGCTTGAACCGGTCGCCGAGCTCGGGGAGGGTGAGCGTGTCGCCGCGCGCCACACGCCAGTGGCCCACGTACCGTTGCGCGAACCGTGTCGTCAGGTGCATCTGCGACGAAGTGCACGGATTGGAGGCGCCGCACCCGATCCACGCACCCGAGAGCGTGGCGAGCAGCGCGCAGCGCACCGCCGCGCTCACGGGGAGACGCTGTCGGTGGCCCGGACCCGGGCGCTGGCGGAGTCGGCGGCGCGCATCGCGCTGCCGACGCCCGAGGCGCCGGGAATCTGCGATTTGGCGAGGATCGAGTCGCGCTGGCGCTCAGTGAGCGTGTCGCGGGCGGCGGCGCCACTGCCGCCGGAGCGGCCGCAGGCGGCGAGCAAGACCAGGGAGGCGATGAGTGAGCGGGTCATGCCTCTCATTCTAGCGACCCAGCCCGCGCCGCACGAGCACCCCGTACGCGACGAGATTGACGGCGAGGACCAGCGTTCCCAGTACCGCCTGACTCGGCCGGCTCAGGCTCGCGGGGTAGAGGACCGGAAGGATGTAATGCTCGACGAAACCGCCGGCGTACCCCGCGAGTCCGGCGCGCGAGCGGAGCGCGTTCTCGAGCGGCGTCAGCGGGCAGACCCAGCCGCCGTACTCGATCGCCGTCCCCCAGAGGGCGCACGGCACGTGCGCCCAAACGAGGCTCCGCCATCGCCACGTGAGGAAACCTCCGAGCACCACGAAGGCGACGAACGCCACGTGCACGAGTACGACGCAATCGGCGAGCAGGCGGTAGACCATCTTCAAGCGTCTCATATACGACAAAAACCCCCGTCGGACCAGCGATCCGACGGGGGTCTTGTGCTTCGAGGGCCTCAGGCGCCCATGAGACGTTCGCACGGGTGGAACAACGCCTCGATGGCGGTTTCCAGACTATCCGGCAAGACGAAAAGGTTCTGAAGCGCGCTCAGCTCGTCGGAGGAGAGAGCGCTCCCGTCGGCGTGCCGCGCCTGAATGTTGTTACTCGTCGCGGTTGCCGTGCCGGTGATGGTGGCGAAGGGCACCCCATTGACCGTTATGCTCAGATTGGCCGTGACCGTTGCCGGCGAGACAACGACCGTGACGGTCCCCTGGACCCGCACCGTCTCGGCTCCGCGCGTCACGCTGAAATCGATCGCCAGCGTCGCATCGTTCGCATCCGGTGTCGTCAGCGTCTCGTGCAGCGCGACGTTCACAGAAGGATTGTCGAGACTCCAGGTAACATCGATCTGGGCGTCGGGGTTGTCGGTCGTGAGGTTCGTCGCGGAGAACGCGGCGTTGAAGGTGAGCGTATGCGTCCCGTCGCTCACGAAGCCCACGGCGGTCGCGTCGAACGCCGTCGCTGGGCTCCCCGTAACCGTCGCGGTCACCGTGTAGTTGGCGTAGGTCGTGCCGGGGCTCGCGGGAGTCCCGCCGTTCACGATCACCTGGAGGGAGTTCGTGTTCCCAGTACTCAGGTCGATGAGATCGACGTAGCCCGTGGCGACCGGAGGCTCGACCACCGCCCCGGTGACGGGGTCGACGGCGTACAGGATGATCCGAACGCCGTTGGCCGGCGCCGGAGGCGTGGCGCTGGGATCTGCGACGTATTGATGGGTGGTCACGTCCCAGACGAAGGTCTCCCCGAGCACCGTCGGTGGGATGACGCTGGCGGTGATCCCTCCGCGCAGCGCGCCGGCGGCGGTGCGGAGCGCCTGGAGTCTCGCCGGTGCATTCGCGTAGGGCTGCGTCGAGGTTCGGGGCGGTACGATCGGTGTCGCGCCCAGTAAAGCGCCAACACGTGTAGTCGCAGCGACTGGGGACCCTGTCGCGAGGCCCAGCGCGCTGAAGCTTTGGAATGCCGGTGACGTGAAGATGCTGCCGACCGTTTGGAGGTCGGCGCTGAGCTGCGCGGGATTGGACAGGTGCGCCTGGGGACCCGTGTTGCTGTTGCAAGCGGCCGCCGTAAGGGCGGCGGCGGTCGCGAGGACCCGCCAGGAGCGCGAATAGGCTGGCATGCGATACCTCCGCTGAGCGGAGACCATCCGCCGGGGCGGGGAGCGCCCGGCCTGGTCCACGTTGAAACGTACCCCGGTGCCGATCGAATGGACCGTGACCGCGCGCACGGCGGGGGCGGTCGCGGATCCAGGCGAGGCGAGGTTAGGAGATAGTGCCGCCGCCGAGGAGGCGGTTGTCGGCGTCGTAGAGGGCGCCCGATTGTCCCGGCGTGATGGCGCGCACGGGCTGCGCCAGATCGAGGGCCAGCGTGCTCTCGCCGGCGTCCGTCACGCGCCCCGGCACGGCGCGGGCCCGGTACCGGCACTGCACGAACACGCTGTCGCCGGGCGCGAGCGGCTCGGCGAGCCAGTTTAGCTCGTCGAGCATGACCGCATGGCCGAACAGCGCATCGCCAGCGCCGATGACGACTTCCCGCGTGTCGGGCCGGATTTCGACCACGTACATCGGCTCCGAGAATCCGCCCGGCAAGCCGCGCCGCTGTCCGACGGTGTAGCGCGCGAACCCGTCATGCTCTCCGACCACGTCGCCGCCCACCGTCACCAGGGGTCCGGGTGTCAGGGCCGGCGCGTCGGCGCCGAGGTGACGCTCGAGCACGCCCACGTAGTCGTCGTCGGGAACGAAGCAGATCTCCACCGACTCCGGCTTCTCGGCGGTGACGAGCCCGAGGCGCCGCGCGGCGTCTCGTGTTTCCCGCTTGGTCAGCGTCCCCACGGGCGTCAGCATCCGCGCGACGACGCTGCGATCGATGCCCCAGAGGAAGTACGACTGGTCCTTCTGCACGTCGCGTCCCCGGAACAGTGCGCCGTCGCGGGCGATCGCATAGTGACCGGTCGCGATGTATCGGCAGTCGAGCGCGTCCGCATGATAGAGGAAGTCCCGGAACTTGGTGAATGAATTGCAGCGGACGCAGGGGATGGGCGTGCGGCCGCGCGCGTATTCGGACACGAAGTCCGCGATCACGTCGCGGCTGAACCGGTCTTCCAGGTTCAAGACGTAATGCGGAATACCGAGCTTGTGGGCGACCAATCGCGCGTCGGTGATCGAGTCCAGGGAGCAGCACGGACGGTCGGGCACGCTGTCGCCGTAGCAGAACAGCTTCATGGTAGCGCCGACGACGTCGTAGCCGGCGTCCACGAGCAGGGCGGCCGCGACGGAGGAGTCGACGCCGCCGGACATGGCGACGAGAACGCGGTCGGTCACCGGTGCAGCACGGCGGACAGTGCCCGCACCTTCTCCACGATCTTCGGCATGGCGCCGATGACTGCCTCCACGTCCTCCTCGCTGCTGTCCTTCCCGAACGAGAAACGCAGCGCGGCGACGCCGAGCTCGCGCGGCACCCCCATGGCTGTGAGGACGTGCGAGGGCTCGACCGCCCCCGTGGAGCACGCGGATCCGGACGAGCAGGCGATTCCCGCGAGATCGAAGTGCATCAAGAGAGCTTCGCTGTCCGTCCCGGGGATCGACACGTTCGAGACGTGTGGCGCCCGCGGACCGCGGGCCGCGTTGACGACGGCATCCGGCACCACGGCGAGCAGCCGGCGCTCGAGCTCGTCGCGCAGCGCCGCCACGCGGGTGGCGAAACCCGCCTGCTCCTGGGCGGCGAGCTCGACCGCCTTTCCGAGCGCCGCGATCCCGGGGACGTTCTCCGTGCCTGGTCGGATACCGAACTGCTGCCCCCCGCCATGAATGATGGCTTCGACCACGTGGCGGTCGCGCACGATGAGCGCACCGATCCCCTTCGGAGCGCCGATCTTGTGGCCGGAGAGCGTGAGGAGCGTGCAGGGAACGTCGCGGAGCGAGACGGGGATCTTCCCGAAGGCCTGGACGGCGTCCACGTGGAACGGGACGCCCGCCTCGCGACATCGCTCGGCGAGCCGCGCTACAGGCTGCACCGCGCCGACTTCGTTGTTCACCCACATCACGGCGACGACGGCGACACTGCCCCGGGCGAGCGCCTCGTCCAACGCTTCCAGCGAGACGGCGCCGTCCCCGTCGACCGGAAGGATGACTTCCTCCCCGCCGAGGTGGACGACTGCGTGCGCCGCCGCCAGAACTGCTTTGTGCTCGATAGCGGACACGGCGACGCGGAACGGCCCACCGCGATCGCGGGCGGCCAGCGCGGCGCCAATCACCGCCAGGTTGTCCGCTTCGGTGCCCCCGGACGTGAAGATCACGTGCCCGGGCTCGACGCCGCCGCCCAAGACCTCGGCGATCGTCCGCTTCGCCTCTTCTACGCCCGCGCGCGCGGTGCGCCCGAAGCGGTGCGCCGAAGACGGATTCCCGAAGGCGTCGCGGCCCAGGTAGGGCAGCATCGCCTCGAGCACTTCCGGTCGGACGGGCGTCGTGGCCGCGTTGTCGAGGTAGACCAGGCGCTTGGGCATGTGGGAAATCTAGAGGCTACAGGGACTGCACGCCAAGCGTGACCACGTCCTGCACTTCGACCGTCTCGTAGCAGAAGAAGGGCTCGCCGTAGTGGGCACGGATGAGCGAGCCGTAGTGCGCCGACTGCACGCGGATCAGCTCGTAGAGGTCCTGCCCGGTCGGATGGATCTCGCCGGCTGCCTTCGCCCCATCGAACTGCGACGCATAGCAGCGGATGGCGGCCATCTTCGTCTCGAACACGTCGCTGATGTCCACCACGAACGAGGGCTTCACCGGGTCCTCCCGATACGCGAGCGCGTAGAGAACCTTGAACGGCCGGTGCGGCTCCGCTCCGGTCGGTCCGTATTTCGCGAGTCCCGCCAGGTAGCACGCGTCTCGGCCGAGCTCGGACGCGACGCGATGATCGGGGTGACGGCCGACGGGGAAGGGGAGGATGACCACGCGCGGGCGCGTGGAACGGATCAGCTCGACCAGGCGCGCGCGCGAGGGCTCGTCGTTCTGGAGGTGCGCGTCGGGGAGCCCGGCGTTGAGGCGCCGCGTGACGCCCAGCACCTTGGCCGCGCGCTCGGCTTCGCCGGCGCGCGTGGCCGCGTCGCCGCGCGTCCCGCTCTCGCCCTGCGTGAGGTCGAGGATGCCGACCTGGTGCCCGGCCTTGACCGCCTTCGCGAGCGTGCCGCCGCAGGTCAGCTCGACGTCGTCGCGGTGCGCCGCGATGGCGAGCAAATCAACTTCGTGTGAGGTCACGGTCCCTCTCAGAGTGCGGAGTGCGGAGTTCGGAATGCGGAATAGACCGCGCGGGCGTCGAGTCGCGTGGCGGCTCTCCGCGATCGGACCTTCCCTGGCAATTCCGCATTCCGCATTCCGCACTCCGCACTGTTTCTCATTCGTATCTCAACGCCTCAACGGGATCGAGCCTCGCGGCCCTCGCCGCCGGCGCGATTCCGAAGACCACGCCCACGGTGATGGACACGACCGTCGCGACCACCGCGCTCCAGACCGGGACCGTGGTTGTGAAGTCGAGGAGATGCTTCAGGAACTCCCCGACCCCGATCCCCAATACGATACCGATCACCCCGCCCATCAGGGTGAGCGTCGCTGCCTCGACCAGGAATTGCCACAGGATCTCTCGCCGCGTGGCGCCCGTGGCCTTCCGCAATCCGATCTCCCGCGTACGGCTCGTCACGGACACCATCATGATCGCCATCACGCCGATGCCGCCGACCAGCAGGGCAATGCTCGAGAGCACGAGCATCACGAAGAAGAATGCGAACGTCAAGCTGTCGAACACTCCCAGAACCTGGTCCGACGTGAGGATGTCGAACGTGTTCGGCTGCCCTACCCGAATGCCGCGCATGCGGCGTAACTGGAGCGTGGCGACGTCGATCGCCCGGCCGACACTCACCTCGGGCTTCGGTTTTACGAGAATGATCAGCGCATTCACCTGGTCGATCATGAACCGCGCGCGGGCCGCTTCGAAAGGAACCACGCCGGAGATTTCAGGGGCGCCGGGCACCTCGAAGATGTTCGTCGGGCGCTGCCACACCCCTACCACACGAAACGGATACCCTCCCACGCGCACGATGCGGCCGAGGGGGTCGCGCGCGCCGAACAGCCGGTCCACGGTGCGCTGCTCGATGATCAGCGACGGGGCGCCCCCGCGGAGCTCGGCGGTGGTGAAGACGCGGCCGCGGATGATCTCCCCGCCGAGGATCTCCATGAAGCGGTCATCCGCGCCGAAGACGCTCAAGTTCTGGGTCCGGATGCCGGCGTATTCGAACCGGTAGAATGCCTGCGTCCAGATCGCCGCATAATGAATTTCGGGGAGCCGCGCGATCGCCTCTGCTTCCTCGGGCCTGAGCGCTGGCCGGATCCGGACTTCGCGCGGCAGGGCGTCCGGATTGACGGGGGTCGAGGAGAAGAACCGGAGAACGCGGAACGTGGTCGGTCCGACGACCTCGAGCGTGTTGACGATCTGCTCGCGGAACCCCGCCACAATCGAAGCCATGGCCATGACCGTGGCGATGCCGATCACGACGCCGAGGATGGTGAGGCCCGAGCGAAGCTTGTTCGCTCGCAGCTGGTCCACGGCGATCAGCCAACCTTCGACCACGGAATGGAGGGCCATGCTACTCGTACCGGAGCGCTTCGATCGGATCGAGGCGGGCCGCGCGCAAGGCGGGGTACACGCCGAAGACGACGCCGACCGACACGCCCAGGCCCAGCGCCACGGCCACGGACCAGAGCGTGACGCGCGCGGGCAGCGGTGAGGCGAGCTGCACGAGCGCCGCAAGTCCGGCGCCCGCAAGGAGACCCGCGACACCTCCCAGGAGCGACAGCATGATCGACTCAGCCAGGAACTGACGCCGGATATCCCGCCGGGACGCTCCGAGTGACTTCCGGATGCCGATCTCGCGGGTCCGCTCCGTCACACTCATCAGCATGATGTTCATGATCACGATCCCGCCGACCACGATCCCGATGGCCACGACGGCCGGCACCACCGTGAATATCACGCGCGTGAGCTTTCCCCAGAACGCGATGAGACCCTCCCCGGTGTCGACGGTGAAGTCGTCGTCCTGCCCCGGACGCAGCCGATGCGCGATCCGCATCGCCTCTTCCGCGCGGAGCATGCCGTCGGCGACCTCTGCGGCCGCCGGCATCTTCACCGAGATCACGGTCGTCTGTCGCCGGCCGTACAGGGTCTCGAACGTGGTCAGCGGCAGCATCACGAATCCATCCCAGGACTGTCCCAGGACCGTGCCCTTCTTCGCGATCACCCCTTTGACCACGAACTGGGTCCCGAGTACGCGGATCACGCGGCCGATCGCGCGCTCCGGGCTTCCGAACAGCTTGTCGGCCGGGTCGTAGCCGAGCACGGCGACTAAGCGCCGTTGCCGCAGATCCATTTCGCTGAGGGCCTCGCCGGCCGCGAACGCGTAATCCTGCACCACGACGAAGGGCGGGGTGACGCCGAAGATGAACGCGTCACCGACGGTGCGATTCCCCCACTGCACGTCTGCCAGCGGGGTCGGCCAGCCGGACTGCAGCGCGATGGCCTGCGCATCGGGCAGCGCGCGCTCGACGTACGGGACGTCTTCGAGCCCGATGATCGGCCGGCGCTGGATCCTCTTCACCTCCTCGTCGTCGATGAACCCGACCTGAATGGGGTCCCGACGAATCTGAAAGGCGTTGACGCCCACGATCGCTCCGGCGATCCGCTCCCGGACGTATGCGTTCATGCCCTGAATGACGGCCACCACGGCCACGAGGAATGCCACCGATACGATGATCCCGAGCAGCGTGAAGAACGAGCGGAGCTTGTGGCTCCACGCGGTTTGGAGGGCTTGAAAAATCGCTTCGGAGAGCTGCACGCGAGAAAACTAGTGCGGAATGCGGAATTCGGAATGCGGAGTGAATGCGCGGACTCCGATGCCGCATTCCACACTCCGCACTATTCGTATCGCAGCGCTTCTACCGGATCGAGCCGCGCCGCCCGGTTCGCCGGATACATTCCGAATCCGACGCCGGTGAGGGCCGACGCGGCCAGGGCTGCGAGGATGGACCAGAGGGGCACGTGCGCCGGGATCGGCGTCAGGCTCGACACGACGAACGCGACGATGCCGCCGAAGAGCATCCCCACGGCGCCCCCGACGAGCGTCAGCGTCGAGGCCTCCACGAGGAACTGCCACTGGATGGCACGCCGGGTCGCGCCGAGTGCCTTGCGCACGCCGATCTCGCGGGTGCGCTCCGTGACGGAGATCATCATGATCGCGACCACACCCACGCCGCCGACCATCAGGGCGATGGACGACAGGACGAGCATGACGAGGAAAAACATGCCGGTGACCTTGTTCCAGGCGTCGAGGAGCTTGTCCTGAGTGACGATCGAGAAGCTGTTGTCTTGCCCCGGCTTGAGCCCCCGGAGCGAGCGGAGCGTCGCTACGACTTCGTCCATCGATTCCTGCTGCGTATAGGCAGGGGCGGGCGCGACCGCGAGCCGCATCCATCCCTTGGTGTACGGAACGTGCTTGACGAACGCCCCGTGCGGGATGCCGACCCACGGAGGTGTCGCTCCGCTGAAGAGACTCGGCGGGGGCACGTAGACGCCGATGACCTTGAACGAAGCGCCCGCGACGTGAATCGTCTGGCCGATCGGATCGCGCCCGCGGAACAGCTGGTCCTCGAGCTTCGTGTTGATCACGGCGACGGCGTCGTTGGCCAGATCCTCGAGACGAGTGAACGTGCGCCCGGGATGGACGTCGCCGCCGTTCACCTCCACCCACTGGGCGGACACACCGGAGACGTTGATCGACTCGAGCCGCCGGTCGCCGTACTCCACGGTCGCTGAGCTTTCATCGCGGCGCGTGACGTAACGGACGGAGGGCAGCACGGAAATGTGGTCCGCCTCCATCTCGCTGATCGTCGGATTCCGCTTCCAGGGGCTCGATTCGTCGGAGCCGTCCGACACGTTCACGCCCGCCTGGAAGAACCGCCAGACGAGAAACGTCCGGGGCGCGATCGCCTCGATGTCGTTCGACACGCTCTGATTGATTCCGCCGATCATCGCGGCCATCACCATGACGACCGTGACGCCGATCGCGACGCCGAGGATCGTCAAGGCCGCCCGCCGCTTGTTGCCGCGCAGCGAGTCGAGCGCGATGCCGACGCCCTCGAAGAGCCCCCCCCCGGTCATGTCTCGTGCCGCAGCGCGGCGATCGGATCGAGACGGGCGGCGCGACTTGCCGGATACACACCAGCGAGCACGCCGACGCCGCCGCCCAGGGTCACGCCCAGCACGATCGACCAGGGGGCGACCGCGGCGGGCAGGGGTGTGAGCGCGTTCACCACGCCCGCCAGCCCCACCCCCAGCGCGACGCCGGCTGCGGCCCCCACGGTGGCGAGCATCGTGGCTTCCACCAAGAACTGCCGGAGGATATCGCGCCGCCGGGCACCCAACGACTTCCGGATGCCGATTTCCCGGGTCCGTTCCGCTACCGCCATCAACATGATGTTCATGATCACGATGCCCCCCACCACGAGGGACACCGCCACGAGACCGGGCAACGCCACGAACAGGACTGAGGAGATCTTCCCCCAGAAATCGAGGACCTCATCGGCCGTTTCCAGCGTGAAATCGTCGGGCTGTCGCGGCCGCAGGTGGCGCCGGTTGCGCATGATGGCCTCGGCCTGGCCCAACGCCTCACGCATCTCGGTTTGCGAGGTCGCCTTCATCGCCACGGCTTCGACCACGCGCGGCTGGTTGACGTAGCTCTTGAGGGGGGCGCTCGCCGGCGCCACCGCGAACTTGTCGAGCGACAGGCCGAAGAGATTGCCCTGCTTCTCGACCACGCCGATCACGCGGTAGGGCAGGTCGAAGATCTTCACCTCACGGCCGATCGGGTCCTGGCCTTCGAACAGCTTGTCGGCCAGCTCGAACCCGAGGACGACGACCGGCACGCCGACTTGAACCTCCTGCCCCGTGAATGGGCGGCCCCGCTCGATCGCGAGCGAGCGTATGTCGAAGTAGAGCTCGGTCGCCGCGGTGACCTGGACATCCTTCGCCTGCTTGCGCCCGGCCACGAGGCTGGTGCGGGTGCTCGACTCCCACGCCGCGAGGACCGGAACCGTCACGCCGTGGATGACCGCCTGGGCGTCGTCGTAACTCACGCGCGGCCGGCGGCGCCAGACCCGCCACATGGAGTCGGTCACGTTGCCGATCTGTACGTCCGGAAACTGCCGCAGCCGGAACGTGTTCACGCCGAGGAGCGTCCCCGCGAACTTGTCGGTCATGTACCGGTTCATCCCCTGCACGACCGACACGACGGCGATCAGAAACATCACGCCGATGAACACGCCGATGATGGAGAACGCGCTCTTGAGTTTCTGCGCCCGGATGGTCTGCAGGGCGAGCCGCACGGCTTCGAGAAAGGCCATGCTAGAGGTCCACCGTCCTATTCATATCTCAACGCTTCCACCGGATCGAGCCGCGCGGCCTTGCTGGCCGGGTAGATACCGAACAGCAGTCCCGTCACCGCCGCCAGAGCGAGGGCCAGAATGACGGAGCCGAGCGGGACGTACGCTGGCACGGGCGTGGCATTGGCGAGCACCAGCGACACGAGCCAGCCTACGAGCATGCCGATGACGCCGCCCACCAGCGTCAGAGTGGCCGCTTCCACGAGGAACTGCCACAGGATCTCCCGACGCGTGGCGCCGAGCGCCTTGCGGACCCCGATCTCCCGGGTGCGCTCCGTGACCGAGATCATCATGATGGCGATCACCCCGATACCGCCGACCAGCAGGCCGACCAATGACAGGACAATCATCAGGACGCGGGCCACGAGCGTGAAGCTGTTGACCGCCTGCGTGTAGACCTCTTGGGTAACGGCATCGAAGTTATTGCGCTGTCCCGGTCGCAAGCCTCGCATCGTACGCATCGCGATCGTCACGTCGTCGATCGCGCGGTCGATGCTCACCGAGTCGACCGGCACCACGAACATGTCCATCCAGCCGTGGAAGTACGGCAAGTCCTTCACGAAGGTCCCGTGCGGGATCATCGCCTCCGGCCGGTCCCCGTCGCCGAACAGGCGGGGCGGGGGATCGTACACGCCGATCACATC
>Ga0247667_1000108_pt1 | contig 44277 bp, 52 predicted proteins | sample CNK08_metaG_FD_183027 | JGI IMG/M metagenome (GOLD analysis project Ga0247667, IMG submission 183027) | Soil microbial communities from Purdue University Martell Research Forest, Indiana, United States - CNK08 | ecosystem: Environmental > Terrestrial > Soil > Temperate forest > Bulk soil... | reverse complement strand
TGTCTCGAAAAAAAATAGGCGTTTTTTCGCTTGCGCAGGAAAAGAAACGCCGCGGTTTTCCTGGCGTTCGCGCAGTAAAACAGGGGGATTTTGACGTGACGACATCTAAGAAACGGGGGCGACCAAGCTCGTATAACGCGCAGGTCCACAAGGCGATTGTCGATGCGCTGAAAAACGGCGGCTACAAGACACACGCCGCGCACGCTGCAGGCATATCGCGCGAGACGCTAGACGTGTGGATCGAAGCAGGCCGCGCAGGTCGTGAGCCGTTTGTCAGGTTCGCCCACGAGTGCGACATGGCGCGCGCGCAGGATGCGCTGCGCAACCAGGCCATCGTGAGCGCTGCAGCAGTCCGCAAGATCGAAGGCGACTGGAAGGCCGCCGCGTGGCTGCTCGAGCGCAAGTATCCGAAGCTCTACGGCAAGCGCATCGCCGAGAACATCGACGACACTGCAGGCACCGAGGCTGCAGACGCGGAGCCCGGCGTCCACAGCCCATGGCTGTCGGTTGTCAAATGAAGGCACCGCCGCCGAAGCAGAGCACCGTACCCGTTGCCCAAGCGCCCATGCTGCGCTCCGAAGGCCAGCGCATGCTGCTGCACGTCAGCGGCTCGCTCGCGGCGATCGCGTCTGCAATCGGCGCCAAGTCTCCCGCCTCCGTGCTCAAGTGGCGCAACGGCGATCAGACGCCGGGAGGTCCAGCCCGCGCTCAGATGCAGGCTGCGCTCGGCATCCCGATCGACGCCTGGAACAAACTGCCGGCGACCCACGATGAGCAGGTCGCGCTCGCGATGATCGAGGAGCAACCGACGCTCCCGACCATGGTCGAGTGCCTGGAGCTGCTGTCCGTGATCCGTCGCGATCGCTCTGCACCGAACCTGCTACCTGGCGAGCGCAGCAAGCTCATCGACGCCGAGGCCCGCATCCTGAAGCTGCGCGCCGACCTCGAGCAGCGCGCCGAGCTCTCCGAGGATCGCTATGTGCGCGAGCACCCCGCGTGGCTGCGCGCCCGCAATGAGATCGCACGCGTACTCGTGCAGCATCCCGCAGCCGCAGTGGCTGTCGCCGATGCGCTGGAGCGCATGGGCTTGTGACCACCAGCAACGCATACGAGGTCCGATCACGCGGGCGCCCGCGCAACGCCGAGCGCGAGCGCAGCGGCTTCGCTGTGGACCTCGCGCTGCGCATACGCACGGGGCTCTTGCACGCGAGTCACACGCGCTTCCCGTCAAGCGAGTACGCCGCGCAGCCTGTCGAGTTCTTTCGCGAAGTGCTCGGCGTCGAACCGTGGTCGAGGCAGATCGACATCATCAACGCAGTGCGTGATCACCCACGCGTTGCAGTGTGCTCGGGTCACAAGGTCAGCAAGTCGCACTCCGCTGCAGGCCTCGCGCTCTGGTACTACTGCAGCTTCGCCGATGCGCGCGTGGTCATGACGAGCACGACCTCGCGCCAGGTTGATCAGATTCTGTGGCGCGAGCTACGCATGATGCGCGCGCGATCGGGGCGCTGCGTTGCGTGCAAGACCGACGACCCCGAAGGCCTGCGCATCGCGCGCCCGTGTCAGCACTCTGCGCTCATCGAAGGCGAGCAAGGCGAGCTTGCACGCACGGGCCTCAAGGCGGCGGACTTCCGCGAGGTGGTGGGCTTCACCGCGCGCGAAGCAGAAGCTGTCGCAGGCATCAGCGGACGTAACCTGCTTTACATCGTCGACGAGGCCTCGGGCGTAGGTGACGACATCTTCGAGGCCATCGAAGGCAACCGCGCAGGCGGCGCGCGCATCGTCATGTTCAGCAACGGCACGCGCAACGAAGGCGAGTTCTACGAGGCCTTCACCAGCAAGGCCCACTACTACTTCACGATGCGGGTCTCGTCGGAGGAAACGCCGAACGTGATCAGCGGCGACGTGCTCATCCCTGGGCTCGCAACGCGCGAGTGGATCGACGAGAAGAAACTAGAGTGGGGCGAGGAGAGCGCGCTTTACAGAATACGCGTCAAGGGCGAGCACGCGATCCACGAAGAGGGCCGCATCTTCAGCGTGCATCAAATCGGCGAGGCCGAAGCGCGCTGGGCTCTCACTCCCGACGCTGGGCGCCTGTACGTGGGCCTCGACCCTGCAGGCGAGTCGGGCAAAGGCGACGAGAGCATGTTCGCGCCGCGGCGCGGAATGAAGCTGCTCATGTTCCGCGGCTTCCGCGGACTAACACCCGAGGCACACGTGACGCATCTCGTGCACTTGCTGCGCGAGCTGCGCCTCCCGCGTGAGGTCCCGGTCGTCGTGATCGACCGTACGGGCCCCATCGGCACGCCGCTGTTCCGCTTGCTCGCTGACTACCTTGAGGCACACCCGCACGCGTTCGAGCTGGTGGGCGTGCAGGCGTCCGACCGGGCGGTGCGGATGCCGCAGACCTACGACCGCATGCGTGACGAGCTTGTTGCGAACCTCGAGCTGTGGTTCCGCGACGGCGGCGCGATCGTCGAAGACACGCGACTCGCCGCCGAGCTGCATGTGCTCGAGTGGAAAGAAGCTCTAAACGGCCGCCTCAAGCTCACACCGAAGGACACAATCAGGAAGCTGATAGGCCGCTCACCCGACCGCCTAGACAGCCTCGCGCTCGCCTGCTGGGAACCGCTGTCGCTGCGCGAAGACTTGCCCGCGTCTGCAGCTCACCTCGTAGACGACGTGCACGAGCAGGAGCACGTGATCGACCCGTACGCTGCGGAGAACACATGGCGCTCGAGGGGATGAGTCGAGGACGAAGACTGCTGCTGGCGATCCTGCAGGTCACAACTGCGACCGACATTGCTGCGCGCTGCCGCGTGCACCGCCAGCGCGTATCTGATTGGGCGAGCGGCGTTCGCGCACCCAGTCACCGCTCGCGTCTAAGCTTAGACTTCAACTACGGCATTCCATATCGCTCGTGGGATATACACTTCGTGTCTCCTCCGCGAGATACAGTGCGCCGCTACAAGCTGACTTAGAGCGTGGCACCACTGCTGCGTGGCAGGCATCACGCAGACGATCAGCGAGTACACGCGCGACATCCTGCTTGGGATATCCGCCTACAAGCGCCCGCTGCCAAGCCAAGGTGCAGCGCAGGATATCGACTCGCCGCAGGTAGTCGAGATGCGCGAGAACCTGGGCGGCCAGCTCGTGCAGCCGCCTGCATCTCAGACGCGCTGGTACATGTCGGATGTCGAGAACGCCGAGCGCATGGCGGACATCGGCAACCTGACAGCTGCAGGCCGCCTCATGTTTGCAGCGCGTAAAGACGGGCAGCTCGCAGGCGTACTCAGCACGCGAACGGGCGGTCTCGTGCGCCTGCCGAAGCGCTTCCGCGGCGATCCTGATGTCGTCGGCGCGCTCGAGTTCGGGCACGACGATGTGCGCTCGGTGTTCGATGAGATGTTTCCGCCTGCTGAGCTAGCACTGCTCGCAGCAGACGGGCTCCTGCTCGGCGTCGGTGTTGCAGAGCTAGTGCCCGTCGAAGGCCGCGACTATCCCGTAATGGTCCGCCTCGACCCGCAGTACCTGAACTATCAGTGGTATGAGAACCAGTGGTATTACAACTCGACTGTTGGCCGCCTGCGCGTTGTTCCGGGTGATGGCCACTGGATACTGCACGCACCAGGCGGGCGCATCGCGCCTTGGCAAGCGGGCCTCTGGCGCGCAGTGGGGCGCGCGTACGTACGCAAAGAACACGCTGCGATGCACCGCGACAACTGGGAGGCGAAGCTCGCCAATCCCGCACGCGTAGCCGTTGCACCACAAGGCGCTGCCGAGCCTCAAAAACAAGCGTTCTTTCAGCAGCTGATGGCGTGGGGCGTCAACACTGTTTTCGGCGTTACGCCCGGTTACGACGTCAAGCTCGTCGAGTCGAACGGCCGCGGATGGGAGTCGTTCAACGAGACCATCGCGCAGCAGAACATGGAGTATGTGATCGCGATCGCGGGCCAGTCGGTGACGACTGACGGCGGCGCGGGCTTCGCCAACGCCGACATTCACAAGACCATCCGCGCCGATCTCATCAAGGACACCGGCGACGGACTCTCGTACACGATCAACACGCAAGGCATTCCGGTGTTCGTCGCGCAGCGTTGGGGCGCTGACGCGATCCTGCAGAAGCCATGCGCGTACGAGTACGACGTCATGCCTGCGAAGGACCGCAACTCGGAAGCGACTGCGCTCACGCAGGTTGCGAACGCTATCGAGCTGCTGACCGCGGCGCTCGGCGCTCACAGCATGGAGCTGGACGTGCCGGAGCTTGCTGCGCGCTTCGCAGTGCCAATCAAGGGTGACGCTGACGGCGACGGCAAGCCTGATGCAGTTACCGGAGCTCCGGTGCAGGCTGCGCCTCCGCAGCTGCGCGTGATCGAAGGCGGCGCAGGCGCTGCGGAGGCAGACACCGCTGCTGCAGCTGCAGCGCCTGCGCAGCCAACCGAAGTGGCTGCAGGCCAGCAGGTCGCGACGGGCACTCCTGCTCAGGACACCGCGCTGAACGGCGCGCAGGTGACGTCGCTGCTGGACATCGTGCGTGCAGTCGCAAACGGCGAGCTGCCGCGCGACGCCGCCATCGGCATCATGAAGCGCGCGTTTCTCGTCACTGACGCCGAGGCTAACGAGCTGCTCGGCTCAGTCGGCAACGGGTTCGTTCCGACCACTGCAGCGCCTGCGACGGCGCCTGTTAGTCAGGAGACCGCAGCATGATTCTCGCTCGCCGCTATGAGCGTCGCGGTCTGCTCGCCATTGAGCCGCGCGCACTGTTCGAGCAGTTCTTTGTCGACGACACGCAGAAGCGTGACGTAGTCGAGATGGACGGCTGCGCGGTGGTCGATGTCCGCGGCCCACTCGAGAACCACGCCCACGCGTGGTGCGACTCGTACGAAGACATTCTGGCTCGCGTGCAGGCCGCGTGCGCTACGTCCGCGCGCGCTGTCGTGCTGCGCCTCGATTCGCCTGGGGGCGACGCGCACGGCTGCTTCGAGGCTGCGCTCGCGATTCGTGCAGCGTGCGACGCTGCAGGCAAGCCGCTCCTCGGGTACGTCGAAGGCGAATGCGCCAGCGCTGCCTACGCGCTCGCGTCGCAGTGCCACAGCATCACCATCGCCATCAGCGCGCTCGTCGGCTCGATCGGTGTGCTGTCGAGCCGCGAGGACATCACCGCGATGAACGCTGCGCGCGGGCTGCGCGTTGCTCTCGTCATGAGCGGCAGTCGCAAGGGCGACGGTCACCCTGACATGCCGATCACCGATGCAGAGCTGGCGAACACCCAGAGCATCGTCGACTCGATGGCTGCGGTGTTCTTCGACCTCGTTGCGCAAGGTCGCGGGCTGAAGCCTGTCGCTGTCGCGCAGCTGCAGGCGCGAGTGTTCCACGGCGAGGCCGCAGTGCAGGTCGGGCTCGCTGACGCAGTGGGTTCGCTGACAACCGTGCTCGCGACCGCGAGCCCAGCAGGAGGCACGAGAGTCATGGCCAAGAAGATGAGCTACGAGGACCTGCGCGAGGCGCTTGCCGCCGCCGCAGAGGGAACCGATCCGAACGCGAAGGCAGCGAAGCGCGCGCTCGCAGTGATGGACGAAGCAGAGCCCGCAGAGGCTGAAGGCGGCGAGACCGAGGAGACTGCCGAAGGCGAGACGCCCGAGGAGACTGCCGAAGGCGAGACGCCCGAGACCGACGAGGAAGGCAAGCCCAAGCCTGCAGCGAAAGCGGCGCAGCGCGCGGAAGGCAGCGAGGACGACAAGACGGCGAGCACCGCGACGGCGGCCTACCGTATGGCGCTCAAGGCGCAGACTGAGTCCGCGCAGCTGCGCGCGCAGCTCAAGGCGCGCGACGAGGCTGCAGAACGTCAGCAGCTCATCGCGTCGCGCCCGGACCTCCCGACCGACACCGTCTCGCTGCTCGCGCGCGCTCCGATGGCGCTCGTGCGCGAGCACATTGCGAGCTTGCCTCCGCTGAAGGGTGAGATTGCAGGCGGGCTCAAGAACCCGCGCGTGGTTGCGTACGGCAAGCCCGTCACGGGCAACGTCGAGCCTGCAGGCGCGTCGCACTTGCCTGCCGCTGAGAAGGCCGATCTCGACCAGCGCATGGGCCTCAGCGAGCCCGGCCTGCACGTGGTGCAGAACGAATACAAGTTGACTCTCGGCGCTTACAAGCCGCGCTGAAGCGTGCTGCGCGATCTGTCACCTAGCGTTACTCACAACTAAATCACACTGAGGATACCTGTATGGACCGCATGCTCGTTGAAGCGCATTGGGGTTACTACGCCTTCGTCCTGGGGGTCGGAGTCGTAGTCGAGAAGGGCAAGCTCGCGGTGTTCGACACCGCCAACGGCGGCGCGTTGATCAACGCGACTGCTGCAGCCGGGCTGTTCAACATCGGCATCTTTACCGAGTCGATGACCGGCGACGGCATCAAGCGTGTGCAGGTCAAGCTGCACCGCGAGCTGCAGGCAACGTGGTGGGACAACGACACGGTTGCGCCTGTGTTGCTCACCGACCGCGGCAAGGTTTGCTACCTCAAGAACGCGACCACCGTGACTATGACGGGAGGCGCTGCAGCCTCGATCGCCGGCGCGATCCTCGACGTGCAAGCGGCGAAGGGCGTGCTCGTTCACTTCCCGATGCACGGCGTCGGACCAGCCGTCGTCGTTGAGGACCCCGCTCCCTGAGCCGCGCGTAAGCGCAAGCACAACCGCGAACTAACACCGAGGACTGGACCTAACACATGCCTACCATCACCCCGTCATTCCTGTTCGACCTCGAGTCGAACATGCGCGTGATCACTGCGCGCGAGTACGAGCGTCTCACTCAGAAGCTCTGGTGGAACCGCGTTTGCAGGCTCGGACCTCCGAGCGGCGCCAAGCGCGAGCGTGTCTCCTGGCTGCTCGACACTGCGCGCATCCAGAAGACTAACAAGGGCGGCAACGTCGAGTTCGAGGACATCGTTGCGCAGACCACCGAGGTCGAGCACGAGAACGCGGCCGGCGGTCTGAAGATCAAGAAAGAGCAGTTCGAGGACGTCGACGGCAACGGCATCGACTACGCCTCGCACTGGTCTCGTCAGATGGGCGCGTATGCCGCCTACTGGCCGCAGAAGGTTCTGGCGAAGCAGATTCTCGCCAACGGGCCGACCTACGACACGCTGTCTTTCTTCCACGGCGCGCATCCCGTGAATCCGTTTCAGCCGAACGCAGGCACGTTCGCCAACGTGTTCACCGGCGCACCAGTACCAGCGACGGGCTACCCCGGCGCGCTGCCGATCCACTCGCCGACCGTGACCGTCGATGAGGCTGTCGCCAACATCGCGAAGGCGATTGCCTACGTGTCGTCGATCAAGATGCCGAACGGCGAAGACCCGCGCTTTCTGCGCCTGGCGGAGATCATCGTGCCGCCCGCGCTCGTAGCGCGCGCGCAGCAGATCACTAACGCGAAGTACATCGCGCAGCTCGCAGCTACGGGCGGCACCGGTGGCGGCGGCGCTGACGTCGAGGCTGTGATCCGCAACTTCGGTCTCGGCCAGCCGATCGAGGCGCCCGAGCTCGGGTCAGCGTTCGGCGGTTCCGACACGACGTACTACCTGGCGATGGAAGAGATCACCAGCAACGAGCTGGGGGCCTTCTCGTACATCATGCGAGAGCCGTTTTCGGTTCTCTACTACGGGCCGAGCACGGACGCGCAGCTCGCTCGCATCCGCGAATACCAGTGGCTGACCGAGGGTCGCAACTCGATCATGAACGGCCACCCGTACCTGCTGTTCAAAGTGCAGGCGACCTGAGCTATGGCGGGCACAGTCGCATATATGACGCTGGCTGAGTTTCGATCCTCGACGCTCATGCCGGGGTCGTTCGTCGACGAGCTTGAGGCTGCAGAGCCTGGGTTCATCGACAGGCGACTGTACTTGCAGTCGGCGAAGATCGATGCGCGCCTCGCGAAGCGCTACGACGCGCCATTCAAGCAGCCGTATCCTGCAGCAGTGCTCGAGTGGCTGGTGTCACTCGTCACCTACGAAGCCTGGTTGAAGCGCGGCATCGCTGCGACTGATGAGCAGGCCGAGCAATACAAGACCGACCGCGACCTTGCGCGCGGCGATCTAGAGAGCGCAGCTAACAGTGAGGTCGGGCTCTTCGACCTGCCACTGCGCAGTGACACTGACGCAACCGGCGTCGCGCGCGGGTTCCCGCAGTCAGTCTCCGAACAGTCGCCGTACGTGTGGATGTCGAAGCAGGCCGAGATCGGACGCGAGGAGGATCGGAACTCATGACCATCGACTCGCTCATAGTGTTTACGCGCAGCCTGCCGCAGGAGCTTGTGCTGAAGTCTGCGCCGGAGCTTGCGGAGGCGATCCACCGGGAGCTGCGCATCACCATCCGCGCGCATCAGTCTCCTGCGGGCGTACCGTGGGCGCCTCGCAAGCGCGGCACGCGTCCCGTGCTCAACAAGGCGGCTGACGCAGTATCCGCCTACGGCGCTAACGGTCGCATCGACGTCACGGTGCGCGGCATCGAAGCGCGACACCACAAGGGCGCGGTCCGCGGTTCCGTGCAGCGCCCGATCATCATGTACAAGAAAGACGGCGTGCGAGCGCTGCCTCCGCGCATCGTCGCTGCAATGGAGGCCGTGCTCCGCACGCGCTTCTGGCTGCTCTACGGCGAGGCCAAGAAGGCCGCATGACGAGCAAGCACGCATGGGTGAACCTGTTCGAGCTGGTGAGCGCGCGCTTCGTCTTGGAGAACGTGCCAGCTGTGAACCTGTTTGGGTGGCGCATCCCGGCGCAGCACCCGAAGGGGAACCGCATTGCGTGGGTGCCTGGCGACCCTAACGGCATCGTGGGCTCGCTCCTGCCGCCGCGTAACCCTGGCGGCGAGCCGCGCTCTCTCGGCACATTGGGCGAAGTCTTTACGATCGTCATCAACGGTCAGGACCCGACCGATCCTGAGAACGAGATGCGTCAGTACGAGATTGTTAGGTACCTGCGCGACGCATGGTTTCGCGCGGTCTACCACGCAGCCTACGGCGCTTTCACCATCCGCGGCGAGACGTGGATCACTACGCGGCTCGAGCGTCGTCACGGCGCTGCGCTGCGCATCGCGTGCGAGCTGCAGGCAGCGATCCCCGACGAGGCATGGCCTGACGACGGCATCCCGAGCGAGGTCCCGATCGAGGCTGCAGTTATCGACGTCAACGAGTTGGATATTACGGACGTTCTAACAGTTACCCCGTGAGGCATGCATGAGTGTTCCCACAGTCAGAATCAATGAGGTTGATGGCGCGCTCGGCATAGTGCCGAGCAACCAGATCACGCTGCATGCTTTTCTCGGCTGCAGCACTGCTGGCCCGCTGAACACGCCCGTCATGTTTGCGCGAGCAACAGACGTGACCGGAACGTTTGGCGATGGGCCTCTAGTCGAGGCTGCAGCGCTGTACATCACGCAGACGGGCAACGCCTGCATCGTGCTGCGCGCGGCTTCAGTCGTAGCTGCGACGGTGAGCACTATCGTGCAGACGGGTCTCGGCGCCGCAGCGACTGCTGGTCCAGCGACAGCTGCGTTCGACGACAGGCAGGTCATCATCAAGGTTGTTTCGGGCGGCGTCGTGATCGGAACCGCCGGCAACACATACCAGGTGTCCGAGGACGGCGGGCAAACCTGGGGGCCTGTCACTGCGCTCGGCACGAGTGCCGCGGTCACAGTTGCGGGCGTAGTGTTCACGTTCGCAGCAGCTCCTGCGAAGCTGGAAACGGGCACCACATACGCCGCAACAATCACGGCGCCCAACTGGGACGCAACGACGCTGCCTCCTGCGCTCGAGGCGCTGCGCACAACAGCGCAGCCGTGGGAGCAGCTGTTCGTTATCGGGGCGCTCATGACCACGGCGGTGGCAGCTGTCATCGACACTGCGTTCGTAGGCTTTGCATCGTCTCCTGGCAAAGACTGCAGCTGGGTCGGGCAGGCGCGCATGCCGAACACTGGCGAGAGCGAGACGGTCTACGCAGCTGCGCTCAACACCGCGCTCGGCGGGTTCGTCACGAGCTACGGCACGATCTGCGCTGCAGCGTGTCGCGTGCCTAGCGGCGTGTCGGGTCGCTTCTATCGGCGCTCGCCGATCTTCCCCGTCGCGTCGGCGCAGTCGTGTCACCCCGAGATCAATACGGCCGACGTAAACCGCGGGCCGCTTGTTGGAGTGTCCATCCGCGACGCAAACGGCAACGTCGTCGAGCACGACGAAGCGGTAAACCCCACGCTGGATGCACTGCGCTTTCTCGCGCTGCGCACTGTCGAAGGTTACGGCGGTGTGTACATCAACCGCCCGCTGCTGTTCTCACAGGTCGGCAGCGACTTCGAGTTGATCCCGCACCGGCGGGTCATGAACATGGGCAAGCGCACGCTGCGAACGTACTTCGTGCGGCGGCTCAACCGACCTGTGCGCATCGACAAGGCAACAGGCTACATCCTGGAAGCTGACGCGCTCGAGATTGAAGGCGGCGCGAACGCTGCGCTCCGCAGCGCGCTCATGTCGCGACCGAGCGCGAGCGACGTCAAGTTCACGCTGAGCCGCACCGACAACCTGCTGTCGACGAAGACGCTCACAGGCACGTGTCGCATCGTGCCGCTGGCCTACCCCGAGTTCATCGAGATTCAAATCGGGTTCTACAACCCCGCGCTTGTGACGCTGGCCGCTGCAGCGTGACGGGAAGGTTCTGACAGATGGCCGACCAAATCAGAGTCAATGGAAACCAGCTCAGCTGGGGCAGCATCCGCCTGGTGCTCGACACCGAAACGTTCACTGGCTTCACGGGCATCAGCTACGCCGACAAGCGCGAGCGCGTGAAGGCCTGGGGCATGGGTCGACATCAGGCGCCGCGCGGCCGCAGCTCGGGCAAGTACACACCCGACCCTGTGAAGCTCACCGGATGGAAAGATTCGGTGCAGGCCTTCATCGCAGCGCTCGCGCAGCGCGCGCCCGACCAGTCGAGCTACGGCAACGTCGAGTTCACGATTTCGGTGCTCTACTCCGAGCCGCCTCTGCCACCGACGCAAGTGCTCATCACTGGGTGCGTGATCGTCGGGCAGTCCAGCAGCGAGGAGGAAGGCGCCGACCCACTCAAAGAGGAGCTGGAGATCGACTGCATGGCGATCCGCCGCAACGGTCTCACGCTGTTCGATAACACGGAGCTTGCGCCAGTATGACCGAGGTAAACCAAGACGACGTTGCCAAGCAGCTCGAGGAGCTGCGCGAGCAACGTGCAGCGCTGCGCGAGACTATCGCAGCGCGCTCGCAGCCCACGCCCGAGGAGGAGCTGGAGCGCGAGCGACAGGCTTACGCTGCAGAACAGGCGCTGGACGACGCGCAGCGCAAGCACGGCGCGAAGCAGGTGCGGCTCGTGCAGGCAGGCGACCTCGCCGTTGTGGTGCGTCGCCCGCACTGGGTAGCGTTCCGCAAGTTTCAAGACCAGCAGGAGTTCACGTACGAAGGCACCGAGGAGCTGGTGCTCGGATGCTTGCTGTATCCAGACCGCCGCACGTTCAGCAAACACTTAGAGGCGCAGTCCGGCGTGCTGGCGAAGGTTGCCAGTGCGTGCGTTGAGCTTGCTGGGTTCAGGGTCGACGAGGTCAAAAAAAAATAGGTGATCTGCGCGCGCAAGCGCGTAGCGACGATGCGGTAGCTGCCATGTGCCTGCTCGAGGCGCTGGGCTACCGCGAGTCGGACGAGACGCAACCGCTCGCGCGCGCATACGTGGGCGCGATGTTGCTGGTCGATGTGTCACGCGAGCTGACACTACTCCGCAGGATTCTGGTCAAGGCGTTGTCATCGAATGGCTGAAGAGACAGCAACATTCGGCATTGAGATGGTGGACGGGGTCAGCGAGCCCGCCGAGTCCGCCGCTACTGCATTGGCCAAGCTGCAAGACAGCATCAAGTCGGACACGAAGGCGCTCGCTGAGATGCAGCGGACGCTGAACCAGCTCAAGAAGGCGACGAACCCGAACACGGAGCAAATCGGCAAGCTCGAGAAGTCGATCGCGCAGGTGAACGCGCGCATCACTCAGTCGAAGGAAAAGTTCATCGCCCAGGGCGGGCAGTTCGGCAAGAACTACAAGGGCGCGAAGCAGTTCCGAGAAAAGATGGAAGAGCTAGCGAAGGCAGCGTCGACACTGCCGGGTCCGTTCGGCGGCGTCGTCAGCATGCTCGCGCGCCTCGCGAACTCGAAGCAGCTCGCGAAGGTGGCAGCGTTCGCGCTTGCCGGCGCAGTGCTCGCGCTCGGTGTTGCAGCAGTAGCGTCTGCGAAGCATCTCGCCGACTTCGCAATCGCGGCGCAGGAGGCACGGCGCAACGAACTGCTGATGCTCGAGGCGAGCACGAAGCTCCCGACCGTGATGGGCATGGCCTTCGGGCTCGCGCGCAACAATGCCAAGGACCTGCAGACTGCGGTCGATCAGGTTGCTGCGAGCGTCACGATCGGGCGCGATGAGGTGGCGAAGTACGCCGCGCAGCTCGACAAGATGGGCGTGCGCGGAAAGAACGTCGCGCCCGCGTTGCGCGCAGTCTCGATGGCGGCGTCTGGGTGGGGCGAGGAGCGCGCGACGCAGACTGCAGCTTGGGCGGCACAGCTCGCGCTCACAGGTGGCAGCGTCGACAAGCTGGCGCAGCGGGTGAACAACCAGATCGGCGGCGTCGTCTCGCGCAAGATGAAGTCGAGCGAAGTGCAGGCGCGCAAGCTCGCCGAGTCTTACAACTCGCTGTTCGGCGACATCGACATCTCGGGCTTGCTCGACGCGCGCAAGGCATTCAACGACCTGTTCTCGCAGAGCACCGCGAGCGGGCGCGCAATGCGCCAGATGCTCGGCACGATCACGCAGCCGCTCGTGGACGGGCTGACTGCGCTCTCGCGCCTGTTCAAAATCACGGTGCAGGAGATCATCATCGCGCTCCTGACTGCAGAGGTCATCTGGCTCAAGTTCCAGATCGCCACGCAGACCGGCATCGCGATGCTGAAGGAAAAGTTTCCGAACGCCGTGAAGGCGATCGCAGCTGTGGGCACTGCGCTCGACAAGCTCTGGGAGACCGTGAAGTCGGTGCTCGGCGATGAGTGGAAAGAACTGCTGACAGCTGGCGCGGGCGTGCTGCTCTACATGGTCATACCGTCGCTGTGGGCGTTCGCAGGCACAGCTGTGAGCGCCTGCGCTGCAGCAGTTGTCGCGTTCGCCGGTCTCGCTGTGTCGGTCATCGCCGCAACGTGGCCGTTCATACTCGCCGTCGGCGCGGTCTACCTGCTGATCAAAGTGTTCGAGTATCTGTGGGAGCTGTTCACGACAGCGGACTTTGGCCAGCTCGGCATTCAGATCATCGACGGGCTCGTGAACGGGCTGAAGCGCGCCAAGGAGATATTCATCGACTCCTTGGTCGACATCGCCAAGGCAGGCATCGCGGGCTTCAAGTCGATCTTCGGAATGCAGTCGCCGTCGAAGGTGATGGCCGAGCTCGGCGTGAACGTCGTGCAAGGTCTCGAGCAAGGCGTGTCGAAGGAGTCCGACAGCGCGCAGGATGCCATCGCGAACGCAGGCGGCGACCCCACTGCAGCAGTGCCTGCAGGAGCTGCGCGCGCAGGCGGCGCAGCTATCACCATCGCATCGCTCACCGTGCAGGTCGGCGGCAACGCCAGCGCCGAGGACGCACGCAACATCGCGCAGGCAGTGAAGCGCGAGCTGGAGTCCATCCTCGAGACGGTTGCAGTGCAGACGGGGGCAGCGTTCGCATGACGACCTGGAACCCCATCGACGCGCCGATCGATCGGTGCCTGCTCGGCGGGTATCTAACACCTGGGCTCCTCGAGGTCGCAGGCGCTTCGTCGCCACGCAAGTGGGACGAACAGGCCGGCTACGCCATGACGGGCGCGATCTTGATTTACCGCGGCACGGCGCTCAGCCGGTTCACGCTGCGCTTCAAGCTGCTCACGGCGGAGCACTGGGAGGAGTGGGCCGCGATCCGTCCGATCCTGATGCGCCCGCCTATCGGGCAGCGCGCGAAGGCGCTCGACGTGGACCACCCGCAGTTGAACGAGGTCGGCATTACGCACCTGGTCATCGAGGACGTGACTGCGCCCGAGCAGACCGAGGACGGCGTCTGGACCATCGAGTGCAAGTGCATCGAGTGGCGACGCTACGGCATGGCGCTCAGCAAGCCTGACGGCGCCGACGCAACGCCTGCAGACCCGCGCGAGCAACGCATCCAGGAACTAACGGACGAAGCGCAGCTGCTGAAGGCTGCGCGTGACGCGGGGAACCCATGACCGCGTACGTAACCGCCAACGGCCACACTTGTGTTCGCGCCAAGGTCACGGTCGGCTACGTCGGCCCGTGGACCGCAGAGCTGCACTTGCCCGACGCAGCCGAGCTCGGCGAGCGCGTGACGCTGCGCATTGGGCCGCTGACGCTCGTAGGCGCGCCGATCCCCGACATGCAAGGCGTGTACGGCGACCAGCGGTGGATACGGATCGCCGGCGGCGCTGCAGGGTGGTCACGACCAATCGGGCGGCTCGGCTATCACAACGACGCAGGCGTCAAGGCGTTGCTCGTGGCGCAGGATGCAGCGCGCGAAGTGGGCGAGACGCTGGGCGCCTTCGTGCCTGCGCGCGAACGCATAGGCAGCGACTTTGCACGCGAGGCGGGCCCAGCCTCCCGCGCGCTGTCGCGTGCGATCGGCGGCGCTGCGTGGTGGGTGGACTACGCAGGCGTGACGCAGGTCGGGCCTCGTCCAGAGCGCGCGCTCCAGGCTGCGAGCTACACCGTCATTTCGTTCGACCCTGCAGAGCGCACAGCAAAGCTCATCGCCGACGACCCGACCACCATCCAGGTGGGCGCAACGCTCACGGACGGGATCGACCGCACGAGCACCATCCGCGAGATGGAGATCACCGCGAGCGGGGATGAGCCGCTGAGCTTTCACGTCTGGTTGGGAGGCACCGAGCAGCAGCCCGGCCGCCTTGCTGTGCTGCTCGAAGGCATCGTGCAGCGCGCGATGGACAGCCAGCTGTTCGGCGTTTACCGCTACCGCGTTGTCCAGCGCGGGGGCGATGACAGGCTCGACCTGCAGGCTGTGGACACCACGCTCGGGCTCCCGGACCTGCGCGCCATCACGGTGCTGCCTGGGGCCACGGCTGTCCGGTCCCAGGTAACCACGGGCGGGATTGTGCTCGTGGCCTTCGCGGAAGGCAGCAGGAGCCGTCCGTTCGTTGTGTCCTACGCAGCCTACGGGGCGGAAGGCTTCGCGCCTCCTGCAGGCGCTAGCGCTAAGCGCGCAGCACGCGAGGGGGACATCGTGCGCGTAGCGCTGCCTACAGGCGCCATCAGCGGGACTATCGGCGGAAGCCCCGGCACCCCCTTCACGGGCACGATCACGTGGCCCGGTGTCTATGCAACCGGCAACGTCATGCAAGGCAGCGACAGCCTGTCGATTGCCGGCGCAGCGAAGCCCGACCCAACGGAGTTCCCGCCATGACGTTGCTGCACGACTTCATCGCGGCGCAGCTCGCGCTGCTGCCGGTGGTCGATCGCGTTGCGCCCCAGGCGCTCGGGTACGGCACGGACCTGTCGTGCGTGACCGACATCACGCCCGACGCTGCAGAGGTGGACCCGATGACGCCGCGCGCGATCGGCGAGTCGCTTGCGCGCAGGTACATCTCGCCGCGCACCAGCGTGCTGGACGACAACGCGTATGGGCTCGACCTGCGCGCGCGGCTGAACACCGGGCAGACCCAAGCGTCGCTCACTGGGCTGCGCTCGCAGATACGTGTCGAGAGCCTAAAGGATGACCGCGTGTCGGACGCGGACGTCACGCTGACGTTCCCTTCGCGCTCGGCGATGTCCGTCGTGATCGCAGTCACACCGCACGCAACTGACGACGAGTTCTCGTTGACGTTCTTTGTCACGGCTGACGGCGTGCAGCTCGTCGGGAGCATCAACCAACATGGCTAGACTAACGCTGGACGAGCTGACGCAACCGCTGAGCCGCGAGGAGGTGCAGGCCTCGATCTATGCGGTGCTGGCGCAGCTCGGCGTGAACACCACTTCGTGGAAGTCGGGCTCAGTGGTGCGCACGATGATCGTGGGCGCGTCGAGCGTATTCGCTGCGTACACAGAACTGATGGCGCTCATCGCGCGCTCAGGCTTCTTGGCGCTGTCGTCCGGCGACTGGCTCACGCTTGTCGCCTGGTACGTGTACGGGATCGAGCGGCACGCCCCGACGTTCGCCAGCGGCACGCTCACGCTCACGAACGCGGGCGGCGGGCTCTACATCCTGGAGGCCGGGGACCTCATCGCGCGCAACGGCACGACAGGTGCGACGTACCGCAACACTGGGCCGGTCACGATCAACCCAAGCTCGAGCACGACGGTGGGCGTCGCTGCCATCGAAGCGGGCGCGGACGGCAGCGCTGCAGCGCATGCGATCAACGCGCTTGTGACCACGCTGCTCGGCGTGAGCTGCGACAACGCTGCAGCGATCACAGGCGTCGACGCCGAGCCTGACGTTGCGTTGCGGCAGCGCTGCAGCGAGATGCTTGGCGCGCTCTCACCGATGGGGCCGTGGGATGCGTACTCGAGCGCGTTGCGCAACGCGACGGACCCCACCGGGCGGAACCTCGACATCACACGCGTGTCGCTTGTGCCTAACGGATACGGACTGATCGACGTCTACTGCGCGACGAGCACGGGCACGCTGCCGACAACTGACGTCCCGTACGCCACTGCAGCCATCGAACTGAACGCAGTGCCGCAGGCGATCACAGCTGTGGTGCATCCCGCAGTCCAGCTCATCATCTCCGTGAACGCGACCGTCTACGCTTACAACACCAGCGGCATGACGTCGGCGCAGTTCATCGCCGCGATCCAGGCTGCAGTGACCACGTTCATCATCGCGCAGCCTGTAGGCGGAAACGTCATCACGCCGCCCACGGGTTATGTCTTCCAGGACGGCATACGCACCGCCATTGCAGGCGTTGCGCCCGAGGTCTTTCACGTTGTGCTTGCAGGCAGCGACACGGCGCTCACGCCCGCGCAGGTCGCAACGCCTGGGGCCATCAACGTAACGCTGACGCTCGTGCCGCCCCCGGAGGCATACCACCCATGAGCGATCTAACACCGAACCCCGACGCGCCGTTGATCACGTTCCGCGACACGATGTGGCGCAGCGTGCCGCCGTGGCTCAAGACGGGCACTGCGCAGCGCCTGCTTTACTCGATCGCGGTGCAGCTCGACGCTGCAGGCGACGCCATCATTGCCGGCGTCAAGATGCGCTTCCCGAACCTGTACTCGAGCGACTCGCTCCCCGAGATCGGCGCCGAGCGCAGGATACGCCGCGGGCTCGAGGAGACTGCCGAGAACTACACCGCGCGCCTCGTACGCTGGTTCGAGGACCATCGGCGACGCGGCGGAGCGTATGCACTGCTGCAGCAGCTCTGGTACCACTACGCGCCGAATAACTTCCCGATCGCGCTGTGGTACCGCTCGGGCACACGCTACGAGATGGCAGTCGACGGCACGATCACGCGCAACCTGCCGCCGTCGCTGCCGCTGCACCCTGACTGGGCGCAGTGGTCGCTGCTGTACTTCAGCGACGAGTTCACTGCAGCAGACGAAGACGACCTCGTGCTCATCCCGCGCGACTGGATCGCTGCGCACTGCTTCGGAGAGATCATCGTGATGCCTGCAGGCGCGGAGCTCTGGGACTACCCAGCGAGCGAGACGTGGAACGGCCCAGGCCTTTGGAACAGTGTCGACACAGGCTTTCGAGTCCCAGTGAGATAGTCAGATGGCGCATACCATTGCCGAGACCCCGTCGTTCGACCTCAACATTGTTGTGCCTGATGGCACTGACTCGCGCGCGGACGCAGCCGAGAAGGTTGCAGCGATCGCGCAGAAGCTCGCGAACAGAACGCAGTCGATGAAGCTGGTGACTGACGTCGCTGCGAAGAAAGATGTCAGCAACACGTTCACGGCGCCTAACACGTTCACGCAGCTTGTGACGATGCAGACGTTGCACGTGAACAGCACGACCGAGGTTGCGGGTAACCTGTGGGTCGACTCGTCCAAGGACGTGCTCTACATGGGCGCCGTCGTCACGGTGCGTAAGCAGCTGTCGCTCGCGCGAGGAGCGGGCAACGCAGGCAACATCCGCCTGGGCATCGCGAACCCAATCCTCGAAAACTTCGCGCTCGCGAACGACGGCGTTTGGCATATCCCGATCGAGCTGCCATCGGGCTGCAAGTTGGTCGAGGCTCAGTTTCAGTACAACGGTGGGCCGTCTGACGACGCGTTCGACTTCAACATCATGCGGCAGACGATCACTGATTGGGCTGCAGACCCAGGAGCGGGCCCCGCTCAGAACGGCATCGGCACGGGTGCTAGCTCGCTTGCAGGTATGCACACCGCTACGTGCCCGCTGGGGAACTACACCATCAACAACGCCAACGAGTCGTACTACGCCCGCATCATCAGCAACGCGCTGTTCGACGATGGGTTCATCTGGGGCTTTCGACTCGCGTTCACGAACTACGGCCTCAACAACCGCTAAGCGCTGAGGTGACACTGTGAGCTTTCTCGACAACATACTGCAGGGCGGCGCGACCGCAGCGGACCTCGCGACGACGGACGTACCCGTCAACGTGTCTAACTCAACGCCGCCGAATCCTGGCGACGTGCTGAAAGCTGTCGACGCTACGCACGCAACTTGGCAGCCAGGCGGAGGCGCAGGCAGCGATGCGGGCGGGCTCGAGACCACCGGCGATCCTGTCGACGTCTCGAACGCTGCGCCTCCCGTTGCAGGCCAGGTGCTGACTGCTGTCGACGCAGAGCACGCGGAGTGGCGTGTGCCTGGGCTGCACTACGATCCGGGCATCAAGTTTTGGACTAACAGCGTGGGCTCGGCGACTATCGGACCCGGCACGTGGGGATTCATATCGCAGCCGGCGGACGGCGTAACGCCCGTCGTGGTCTACATCGTGTCGTCGCTCGAAGCGCCGCCAGTAGACTCTAGATTCGGTCTGTATGTCGGGCGTGACGTCACAGTGCCTGTGACTGTTAGTGTGCTCGGCGCGTCGCAGATTCAAGGGACCGATGGCGTGCTCGCGTCGAGCACGGCGCTCCTGCCGGGCTCCGACTATGAGTGGGTGTTCTATCACGAGGACGCTGCTGCGCTCTGGGGACTCGTGAGCGACACGGCAGGCATCGCGAAGCGCATTGCAGTCGCAGGTGGAACGGTCGAGGTCGCAAGCTCTGCAGCGCCGACCGCGGGTCAAGTTTTGGTTGCGCTCGACGCAGAGCATGCTGCGTGGTCGGACGTGGGTCCGGCGGTCTGGCCGACGCTGGGCGATGCGTACACGAACGCGATCCATGTCGACGCGATTGTATCTGCGCCCAGTGACCTCTACGGGAATAGTGGCGGGGCCGAGACAGACGGGATCGGGTACGGCACCAACATCACCGTGCTTGCGGTTGCTCAGAGCGACCCGAGCGAGAACGGTTTCTGGGAGACATTCGACGGCACATGGCCGCGCGCGCTGCCGCTCCCGGAGGACACGCCAGTCGGACAGCTCGTGGTGGTGGACGACGGCACCAAGTTCGCAGGCTCGATGTGGACATATCGCGGCGACGGTCAGTGGGACCAAATCTCGCCGGGCTCGCCGATCACTGGCGGCGACTTCATGACGCGCGTCGGCAACAAGATTCATCTCGTTGGGCCGATCACTGCTGGGGTGCACGGGAACCTCGGCGGCGGAGCGCTGCACGCTGACGCAACGACGACGGTGAGCGGATTCTTTTCTGGCGCCGAGAAGGTGAAGCTTGCGGGGATCGCTACAGGCGCAGCAGCTCTGACGAGCACTGCGCCGACGCAGATCACTGTGACGACTGCAGCTGCAGGCGCAGCCACCGATGCAGCTCGACGTGACCACACGCATAGCGTGTCGGTGGGGACGCCGACCGGTCTAACGGTAGGCGGCTCGAACAACGGCGGCACCTCGAACCAGTTGGCGCGTGCTGACCACGTGCACGCGATGCCGAACGCTGCGACGAGCGGCGCATCGGGCTTCATGTCGAACACGGACAAAAACAAGGTTGATTCGATCGCGAATCTCTCGGGGCTTACGGTCGGCAACGTGCTCACGGCGAACTCCGCGACCAGTGCCGTGTGGGTGCCTCCGGGCGGCGCGGCACAAAACAATCTGCGTATCTCGACTTCCAGCGTGGTGCCGATTGCTGCCGATGGCACGTTCTCCACGGTCTACCTCACACCGTGGAACGGACAACACATCAGTCTGTTTGTCCCACTGACGAGCGGCATCGTTGCCGCCGATGGCGTCTATCACGTGCAGGTCAACACGGCGTCGATTCCGTCGATCGCTATCACTAGCGCCGTTGCCGGAAGGCCGATCGACGTCTTTGCGTATGCGGTCAATACGGCCGCGCGCATTGCGCTTGAGCTGCAACATTGGTCGAGCGCGACCGCACGATCGACGTCGATCTCGCAAAGCTCGTACGGGTTTTGGACGAAGGGTATTGACGCGACGCGACGCTATGTCGGAACGATCTTGCCTTCGAGCGCGACGCAGTACGTCCAAGCTCTCACGGGTGGTGGCACCACTCCTGCGATCTGCGGGATCTGGAACCAGGACAACCGCGTTCCGCTCCAATATTCGTGGCAAGCGACCACGTCGACCTACACGATCCCGACCGCGAGCACATGGCTTCCGTATGACGGCGTGACGACGTCACGCATCACGGGCGTGTGCGGCATTCAGTGCGACTCGTGGCCGCTGACGATGGTCGGGTCGATCGACACGAAGGGCTTCGCGTGCGCGGTGGGCATCGGAGCCGACTCCAGCTCGTCGGCGTCGGGCTTTCGTACTGTCAGCAACGCGGCGGCCACCGTCTATGCTGCGTTGATGTCGACTCTAAACGCGCGTCCGTCAGAGGGCGTGCACAACTTCTACGCGCTCCTGTTCGCGACAGGGACGACGACCGCGATCGCAGCGGGCACACTTTCGCCGGGGCAACTGGGCCTGATGGCGTCGATCCCCTGCTGACGAAGGCTGCAGAACGCATGACGAGTGCAACACCGAAACGCAAGCGCCCGAGCCCGAAGCCGCAGTCTGCGGCGACTGTTCCGAAGCGCGTCCCGAAGCGCGTGCTGAAGCGTGTGCAGGCCCCGGCAGCTCCCGCGCCTGCGCCTGCAGCTCCTGCGCCTGCAGCTCCTGCGCCTGCAGCTCCTGCAGCAGCGCTCGCGTGGACTACGCAGCGGGTGCAGCTGCGGGCGCTCATGCCGTGGCCCAGGAACCCGCGACGGATCAACGAGGCGCAGTCCGCCCGCCTGCTCAACTCGTTCGAGGAGTTCGGGCAGGTGGAGCTGATCGCCGTAGGCCCGAACATGGAAGTCTACAACGGGCACCAGCGGCTGAAGGTTCTCGCCGCGAAGCACGGCCCCGACTTCGAGCTTGAGGCCCGCGTCTGCTCGCGCGAGCTGACCGAGCTCGAGCGCGAGAAGCTGACGATCTACCTGCACCGCGGCGCAACGGGCGAGTTCGACCTCGAGGTTCTGCTCAAGGAGTTCGACCCGATCAAGCTGAACGAGTGGGGTATGCCGGACCTCAACATCCCGGACGTCGCCGAGGACGAGTGGAAGGGTATGCCCGAGTTCGACGGCACGCCCCGATCGTTCGCGCGGGTCGCGGTGCTCTTCACCTGCGAGGAGCACGTCGCGCAGTTTGCTGCGCTCGTGGGGCAAGCTGTGACCACGGAGACGGTGTCGATCTGGTACCCGTACAAGCGGCAGACGGACCTCAGCACCCAGCAGTGGGGCGAGGCGGATGCTGCGGGCAGCGCTGCAGCCGAGGAGCCCGCGCAGTGAATCCTCGCTACCCCGTTTACGTGATCTCCAAGGGCCGAGCGGACACCCGCCTGACGGTGCGCGCGCTCGAGCGGATGCGCGTGCCGCATCACGTCGTGATCGAGCCGCAGGAGTACGACGAGTACCGCGCGGTGATGGCGCCCGAGAAGCTGCTCGTGTTGCCGTTCAGCAACCTCGGGCTCGGCAGCATCCCGGCGCGCAACTGGGTCTGGGAGCATGCGGTGAGCCGAGGCGCAGAGCGGCACTGGATACTCGACGACAACATTCGAGACTTCCGCCGCCTGCACAAAGGCGACAGGCGCATCGTTGCAGACGGCACCATGTTCCGCGCTGCTGAAGACTTTGTGGACCGCTACGAGAACGTGGCGATCGCGGGCTTCGAGTACACCATGTTCGCGCAGACCGCCGAATGCTCGTGGCCGCCGATGCGCTTCAACACCCGCATCTACTCCTGCATCCTGATCAAGAACGACCTGCCGTATCGCTGGCGCGGCCGCTACAACGAAGACACGGACCTGTCGCTGCGCGCGCTGAAGGACGGCTGGTGCACGGTGTTGTTCATCGCGTTCTTGGCGACGAAGGTTGCCACGATGAAGATGACAGGCGGCAACACCGAGGCGCTGTATCAGGGCGACGGGCGCCTCGAGATGGCGCGCTCGCTGCAGCGCCAGCACCCCGACGTGACCAAGGTTACGCGTCTGTGGAACCGCTGGCAGCACAAGGTGGACTACCGCCCGTTCAAGACTAACAAGCTCAAGCGCAAGCCTGGGCTCGTGCTGCCGGACGGACCAGACAACTACGGCATGCGTCTGGTCACGCCCGGCTGAGCACATTCAGGAAGAGTGCTCAGTCGACTTTGCCGCCGAGCGGGTCCGGTCTGTAGCCAGTGATCTCGCCGAAGTGGTTGACGTAGCCTTCGGTGACCTCGACGCCTTGCGCCTTCAGGTGGCCTGTGATCTGGCGCCAGAACCTGCCGTAGAAGTTGTTGATGTCGTTGCATACGAACTTGACGGCTTTCAGGAAGTGCAGCCCGAGCTCGAGCTTCTCGTGCTGGTCTGGGTCGTCTCGCTTCGCAGTGAAGCGCATGCCTGCTGGGTTCGGATCGGGTCGCAACGCGCCCCAGTCCGGCAAGACAGTGATCCACGCTGCGGCCTCCTTCGAGCACGTGATCACCACTGCACCACAGCTGTGCTTCTGCAGAACAGCAGCGATCTCGGGGTGCACGACTTCGCGGAGGAAACGCTGCGCTGGGTCGTCATGCTTGTATCGGTTCATCCCTGGGGCCTCTCAATGTTCGGGTGTCACTGCTCGGCTTCGCCGTGCGCGCGTCGATACGCGCGGCGCTTCGCTGCCATGCTTGCGTACGCGTTGACGAACACGTTCGCCTGCAGCGCCGCCCGAAGCTCCTCCGAGCGCAGCTTCCGCAGCAGCAGGTCGGGCGTGAAGACTGACGGGTGGCCGCAGGTGATGCAGAAGCACATCGCGCCAGGGCGCGGCCCGCCCGAATCGTCCTGCTCGACGTTCGTTGCGTTGCAGAGTTCGTCGCCGCACGTCGGGCATGGGTGCGGTCTCCGAGACTTGTGCGTGTAGTGCACGCGTATTCGTGGCGCGCGTGGGGTGTTCGGCATAGCTACGGCCTCGGATCGTCGGGGTGCCAGTCGTGGCAGTTGCCGCAGTAGCGCTGCGCGACGTCTTCGGGGTGGTGCGATTCGATGCCGCAGCGAGGACAAACGATGCTGCGAGCTGGCGCAGACACTCCGGCGAGCAAGGTATCGCAGAGCGCACGGTGTCCGGCGAGCGCTTCGCCTCGTGTCGCCCATAGATGCGTTGCGCTCGTCTTGCCCCAGACCAGCGTCTCATAAACGAGCGGGCGCCCCGTCTCATCGAAGTAGCGGGTCATGCCCATCCAGACAGTGTCGACAGTCGTGTGCCCGAGCTCGGTCAACGCAACCTGGCGATCAGCGACCTCGAACAGCAGGCCCCACTCGCGCACTGCTATCTCGTTGCCTTCGCTGTCGTAGAAGTGGAGCGGCCCGTACTTGCGTCGCCTCTGCGGCAGTGACTCTGGCTGCTTCGTCACGGCCGAATCCCCGCGATCCACTCCTGCACGCGGTCAGTGCCGATGCGGAATATCAGGCGCAGAAACTCTTCGCGCAGGTCGGACACGGCCGACGCGGGCGGCGCTGCAGGCGCAGGAGCTGCGGGCACCACCGCTGCGGGCGCCGCTGCAGGCTGCGCCGCTGCAGGCTGCGCCGCTGCAGGCCGCACGGCAGCGCGCCTCACCTTCGGCGCAGGATTGTTCCGCAGCACCTTGCCGACGTAGCCGCCTGACAGCGGTATGCCGCGCTTGGCGCCGAGCGCGATTATCTGCGCTGGTGGCAGGTCGCGGTTATCCAGAACGAACGTTGCTTTGAGTGCAGGTCTCGACATGCTGTGTTGTCTCCTCGTGTCTAGGTCGTGGGGCTGTTAGTTGTTTGCAGTCGTGTCTCGAGAACGCCCAGCAGCGGAGCGTTCGGCAGCTCGCCCAGGACCGGGCGGTTGCGGTTCGTGAGCAGTCGGTAGCGTGCGATCCACGGGCCGCAGTGCCCGCTCCGCAGGTTCAGCACGGCACACTCCTGCAGCGTGTAGAGCGTGCGCTCGCGCACTGCGTATGCCTCGTAGAACCAGTCGAGCGCGACAGCAAAGAACGCGTGACCCGACTCGGCGGACATGCCTTGCCAGATCACACGCTCCGGCCACGAGCGACGATCGGGGTCGTTGCGTACGCGCTCCTCGACCCAGGCGTGAGCCCAGGTCTCGCCTGACGCGTTCGCGCATATGCCGTGGGCGACACGCATGGAGCGCAGCACGTCAGCTCGCACCTTCGGGTCGTCGAGTCGGAATATCTCGAAGAACTGCAGCGCGTCGTCGAAGCAGTGGCCCGTCGGTCTGATGGTGTTGCTCATGCGTGTCTCCCCCTTCTGCGTTTACGGCGCCCACAGTCGCGCGGGCGGCTTCGAGTGTCCTACCCAGATCACTTGGGGTAGGTCCTGCTCGTGCACTTTGCGGCGATCGAGAACCCAGCGCAGCCTGCCGTCACTGCGCGAGCTGCGCCAGAGTTCTCGCCCGTGGCGATCACTCTCGATGAAATGCGCGCGCGTCAGGAGCGCGCTGATCTCACGAGTAGCTTGCTCGGCGTTCTCGCCATCCCATTCGCGCAGCTGCGCGTAGCGAGCGCAGGCCGTGCGCGTGATGTGCCACGGGCCGCGCATCATCCTGGTTGCGCCGCCTCTGCTGCTGAGGTCCTGGGCTTGCGCGCTCTCTCGATGAGGCTCAACAGCTGGTCCACGATCGCGCCGGCATCGTCGCGCTCAGCCTTCACCTTCGCGAGCGTGAGCTTGACCTGGGTTATGCCTTCGTCGTGCGTGCGCTGGGAGTGCTCGCAGGCCTCGTCGATCAGGAACGCAGCGATCTGCAGGAGCCCGATGCTGCTGCTCATGCCCGCGAGGTCGGTTGCGTAGCGGATGACTTTGAAAAGCGAGCCGATCCGCCCTTTCTTTTCCTCGGCGGCTGCTTCAGCTGCAGGCGCCTCGGGCGCGGGCGCAGGAGCTGCTGCCTCGGGAGGCTCAGGCGGTGGAGCTGCAGCTGCAGCGGGGTCGGTGCCGTTTGCGTCGGGGGCAGTTGTGCCGGTGTCCTCGGTCATGGGTCTCCGTCTTTCCGTTTGATGGTCGAACAATCTGTGAGAGCGGATGGCAAAAACGCCACACCGTCTAACAGGTCAGTCGACCGTTGGGTGCAGCGTTCGACGCGCCAGCCATTCGATCACGCTGGCGCGAGGAATAAGAATGGGCGAACCGCCGCGGCCCGTGTGTTGCTGCACTGCGCGCAGCGTGCCCGCACGGCAGTGCCTGCGCACCGTCTCAGGCGCGAGCCGTAGGACCTCGGCGCATTCAGCTACCGTCAGGAGCGGAGCGAGCCCCTGGTAGATGTCGTCGAGCCACGGCGGCAGGTTGTTCGGCCTAGTCATATTTCTCGCAAGAGAGAGTGGGGCAGATAAGCACCGCTGCGGATGCGATGCAAACCACTAGTGGTGGCTAAGCCCAGCGAGACATACCGGCGCAGGCTGCAGCGCCGACGCATGAGCTGAAACGGACATTGCTCGCGCGGCATATCGCTGTTGACAGGCGCTCAAACGGTAGCAGTAAAGCGCGGCGCAGAAGCCTAACGTCCGCGTGTGCGGACGCCGCGCGCGAGCGCGTTGAACACTTGTTTTCAAGCACGATCACTCGTGCATGGGTGGGCGCTTAGGTGGCGCGCTATGCCTTACAAGGCATAGAAACAGCAAAGATATCCAGGCGATATATCTCGCGCGTACTAGGTACACGATGTTGCTATGCCCCGCGAGACATATGCGCTAGATTGTGCGGGAAATGCATCACCTGTCCGATATCCTGAGAGTCATGCCTTGCGAGGCATATCAACGGAATACGACGCATCAGCACGCTTATGGGTGTGCAGATGGGTGTGCAGACCTCGCAACACGAAAGTGCAGCATGTCAGCAATACCGAAACTGAGACTGGTCCCGGCCTTCGTCCCCGAGCTACTTCCGCCGCCACCGCCCGAGACGGAGCGCGGGAAGCTCCGGGAGCGCAAGGCCAAGCGAGAGCGCAAGCGCAAGCGCGTCGAGCGCGGGCAGTCCAAGCATCCCGGCGTGATTGTGATACCGCCGCGGCGCGGGCGGCGTTTCTACGCGCTGCGTTACACCGTCCCGGAGACGGGACAATCGCAGGAGCGCAAGCTCGACGGGGTGACGACCGCCCTGGATGCAGAGGCCTCGGCCGTCACGCTGTCTCGCAACCTGCAGGCCCGCGCGCTGCAGGTCACGCTCGCCGGCGGGCGTGAGTTCACCAGCAGCACGGAGACTCTGCGGCAGGAGATCGAGACGTATCTCGGCAGGCTCAGGAAGAAAGTGTCGGCGCGCGGACGCCCCACGAGGCCCATCACTCTGCGCCGCTACCGCGACACGCTCGAGCAGTGGGCTACGTGGTGCGAGAAGCGCCAGACGAGGCAGCTGAACCAGCTGACGCGCCCCACGCTTGCAGACTGGGTGACGTGGCGGCTCGGGACGCTGACGCAGCACGGCGAGCCGCGCGAGGTCTCGACCGTCAACCAGGAGATGAAGCCCGTGCGCCAGATGCTCGTTGCAGCTGCGCTTGCGGGACGCCTCGTGCACTTGAACAGCGACGCGATCCGCGGCGGGCTCAAGCGCCTCACGCAGCCGATGCCGCTGCCTGTCTGCTACTCGGTGCCGCAGGTCCGCAGCATCCTGCGCGCTGCGCTCGACTTCGACGTGTCGCCGCACAGGCACAAGCGCTCCGCCCCGACAGCGCCCATCGTTGCTGCTGCGTTGCTCGGTGGGCTGCGCCGCGGCGAGCTAGCAACGCTGCAGGTTCACGAGGTGATGTTCGACGCGCCGAGCGACTACGACCCCGACGTCAGGACAGGCCTCGACATCCTGCGCCTGCCGAAGGAGAAGGTGAAGACTGGCATGGAGCGAGACGTCGAGATGGCGCCGTACTCCCCGCTGCTCGGCGAGCTGATGCGCGCGCTCATTCGTGGTCGAGCTGGACGCGAGTACGTGTTCCGCACGGGCTACCAGGCCATGGGCAACATTGCGAAGCGCCTCCGCAAGGCTGGGCGCAGCGCTCCGAAAGGCTTCTGCCTGAAGGACCTGCGCAGCACATGCGCGACCTACCAGTCGCCACTGCCGGGCAACGCCAAGGCGAAAGCAGACCGCCTCGGACACACGCTGCAGGTTGCCGAGAAGCACTACCTGGCACTACCGAGCGGCACGCCTTCTACAGCGCCGGACCTCGAGACGGTCATGAAGTGCAAGGCCGAGCTCAGAGAGATCATCGCGCGCCTGAACGGAGGTCAGAAGTGAGCAACGCAAGCATCGACATCAGCGCGCTGACCGCTGCGCTTGCGCAGTTCTGCGGGACGACGAACTACTACCTGCACTGGACGCGCAAGTACCGCTACACGGACGGGGTGCACTACCTCGCTGAGACCGCGAACGCGTACTGGCTGATCGACGCAGTTGTGTCTCATCAGACCACGCCGAGCGTACGCGTCGAGACGTTCCAGGCGTGGGAGCTGCAGCGCAACGACGACGAGACATGGACGTTGTCTGCCACGGACGGCAACGACAGGTTCATCGCAGTGCAGCAAATCGAATACAGCGACTTCCCGCTGTCGACGATCAAGCTGTTCTTGACAGACCGCTGTCTGATGCTGCCCGGCGAGTACTGAGGCGCAGCTGCAACGGCGGGCGCAGGCTGCGCCCGCCGCGCTACGTCCACCGACACACGGCAGCTTTTTTGGCGCTGCGGGCGCGTTCGCGCAACTATCTGCGCGAGCCCCCATGAGCAAGAAAAGCGACACACAAACATCGCCCGACCAGTGGACGCCGATGGCGGAAGCAATCTCGTTCATCTCCGCCACGCTCGGCGAACCTTTCACCACAGCGCAGGCGCACGGACTGTACTGGGGCGCGTTCGCGTGCCTGCTCGACGACGGCACGCGCGGCTATCCGTGCGCGCTCGAGAAGACTGCACCCGACAAGGTCCGCATCACGGTCTCGTTCGGCACTGCGAAGCAGAGCGCAGCGCCCCGGCTCTACGCGATCATCGGCTGGGCGACCTACCACGGTCACGAAGTCGACTGGGACTGATGCTCACGGCGCAACATCGAGCGCGCGCTGCGCGAGGCACACTCCTGCGCGGTGCTCGATTGCCCCGCTCGTCAGGACCACGGTCACGTCGCACGCGTTGCCTGCGCCGCACGCGAGCGGCGCAGTGTAGCGCGGGCCCCAGCCGAGCCCGTTAGGCGCTGACGGATCGGGCGAGCGCAGCACGCACGACCACGCAGTGTTGCCTGCGCTGTAGGTGACGTTACCTGCGGGCTCGCCTGCGCTGTCGAACGTCTCGCAGCCCCACGTCTTGCCGTCCGCTGTGCGGCAGAACGGCGCGCGCAGTGCGTGCTCGGTGGCGTAGTTCACCTGTGGTGCGATTGCGGGACACGTGGGCGCAGCCGGGCACGCTGTGGCCGCAGGACACATCGGCGCGGGCGGACACTCTGCTGTCGGGCTGACGCGCTCTGCGGTGCCTGCAGCTCCTGCAGCCACGAAGGCGTCGGGCTCCTGCGCTGCAGGCGTTGCAGCGCAGGCTGCAAGCAACGCGGGCAGCAGTCTTCGGCCGACGTGCTCCATCGCTAGACGTTCGGCCGACGCAGGAGCGTTCTTGAGCGCGCAAGCGCAGGCGCGCAGGCGCGGCCGCCGACTCTAGAAAAGTGGGAATATGACCCCCACAATCACCTCACACTTCGCGTCTGCAGCTCCCTGGAAACGCCCCGAAAAACGCCTGCGCAGCGCAGTCCGAGCTGCGCGTTTTCCAGGCCTGCGCAGGCGCAGCTGCAGCGCAGGCGCAGGAGCGCTCCAGGCTGCAGGCGCCTCGGGGCCTGCAGCGGGCAGGCAAGGCAGCGCCCCAGGCGCAGGCGCAGGCTGCAGGAGCTGGAGCGCAGGCGCAGGCGCGCAGCTCCCGGCTGCAGGAGCGCAGGCGCAGGCAGGCGCGCCACCGGTGGGCGCTGCAGGAGCGCAGGCAGAACGCCGAAAAGCAGAACGCCCCCGGCGCGTTCTGCACCGGGGGCGTTCTGCCGTCTGTTCTACCTGTCAGCGCGTAGCGCGCTCTGCAGCGTGCTCAGCGCAGGCCTGCAGGTTGCAGGCCTCGCACTCCTGGCAGGCCTCGCAAGGCTGCCAGGCGCGCCCGTCCATCTCCTGCGCGGGCGCCTCCTCGGGGCTGCACTTCCCGCAGCATGTGTGTTCGTCGTCGACGTCGGGGCCTGCGTGGAAGCGGGCGTACTCGGCTGCGTAGTCGCCCATCACTCCTCCTCCGCGACGAAAGCAGCCTCGGCCTTCTCCTGCTTTTCCTCCGCGCTGAGCTTCACCCGCAGGAGGCTCACGTCGGCGTTCACCAGGCCTTCCTCCTGGGCGCGCAGGAAGGTGATGACCCGCGCCAGCGACATGCGCATCGTGGACACTGCGCGCGCCTCGCCGGACTCGGTCTGCTTCGCAGCCTTGCGGTAGGCCACCAGCGTCTTGCTGTCGAGCTGCGCCCACGTGGTGATGCGCTGCGCCTTCAGGAAGTCCATGAACTCGCCCAGGGGGCGGCGCAGGCTACCCACGAAGGCCTCGCTGTTCGAGGCAGCGTTGTGCGCCAGGAACTGCAGGAAGTGGGCGTGGATGCTGTCGCCCTTGGGCGCCTTGCCCTGGCAGGCTTCGAGCGTCTCGGGGGCGTGCACGGCGCTGTTCGTGTTCACGTTGCGCGCCTTCGCGGCCTTCTCAGCCTTGGGCGCCTTCGCGGCCTTCGTGGGCGCAGGCACTGCTGCAGGCGCAGGCGCTGCTGCAGGCGCTGCTGCTGCCTTCGTTGTCTCCACCGCCAGGCGCGCAGCAAGCGCAGCCTTCGCGGCCACCGCGATCTCACCCTTGGCTACCTTGCACAGCTTGCGCAGGTCGGGCGTGCTCAGTAGGCCGAAGTCCACCTTGCGGGCCTTGGGCTCCTGCGCTGCAGGCGCTGCTGCAGGCGCTGCCTTCGGGGCCTTCGGGGCCTTGGGCTCCTGCGCTGCAGGCGCTGCCTTCGGGGCCTTCTCCTGCGCTGCAATCGCAGCCTTGCCTACGCTCGCCATGTCCATCCAGGGGGCGGGCTTGGGGGTTTTGGGAGCGTTCTTGGCGGCAGTCTTCGGGGCGTTCTTGGAGGCGGTCTTAGCGTTCTTGGTGGCCATGGTCTTACTGCTTTCGATTCTGTGAGGTCTAGGGTTTAGGTCGAGTCTAGGTGCGCAGCGCCCCGGCCTCCTGCCGGGGCGCCTGTTAGTTTCACTTCGCGATGTAGAGCTGATGAGCGGAGCGCACGAGGAACGTGTCGCGCGTGCTGCGCACGGGGCGTACTTCGTACATCTTGCGGGCGCCGGCAGGCGTAGAAGCTACTGCAATCACAACAACCTTCGTCATCCGATCCGCAATCCGTGTCACGTACACACCGCCCACGATAACTTCTGCTGCGTTCATCTGCTCTCTCCTGCTTGCGTCAACCAACTGTCTAAACCTTAGCCGTAGTCCGATGTGGGTAAAAAGCGACTCGTGCGAAAAACGTCAACTATTTTGTGGTCAGTCGGTAGAACGCCTGACCACAAAATAGTCGACTACTCCTGCTTGCTGACTGTCAGGTTGACTGTTCGTTGTGTCAGGTCGTCGGTCCACCGTGAATGCGCCTTGCGCTCTGCAGCATGAACGCGGCGAACTCGGCGTCTGTGAAGCGCCTCTGCAGCGCGCCGTTGATCATCGCGAGCATGCGCGCAGGCTGCGTGATCAGGACCTCTGCGATCAGCAGCTCGTCCTCGGGCTCGCAGTGCTCGTGCACTGCCTGCGCCATGTGCTCGAGTAGTTCGTCGCGCGTCACGACGCATGCTCCGCGTCTGCTGCTGCACTTGCTGCGGCGCGCGCAGCTGCAGCTCGCGCGCCCGTCTGCAGGCGCTGCCTCAGCCATGTGTTGCGCGATTGCTCCTGCGCGTTACCCACTGCGCGCTCGATGCCTTCGCGGTTGCCTACGAGCACCACGCCTTCGCTCGCGCGCGTCAGCGCGGTGTAGATGAGCCGGCGAGTCAGCATGCGCGCGTGACTCGAATGGCACACGACAACAACCCACGGATACTGCGAACCCTGCGACTTGTGGATTGTCATGGCGTACGCCAGCGTGAGCTGCTCGCGCGCCTGCGTGAACGAGTACTCGACGAGCGCAGTCTGCGGCAGCTCCTCACCGCTCTGCTGCGCGCCCAGGATGAGCTGCGCAGTCGTCTCGTCAGCGTCGAGGCGCACGAGCACTTTCGGCCGGGGCTCTCCGCGCTTGTCGCGCTCCATCACCATCGACTCGATCACGCCCGTGTCGCCGTTGCGGACGTTGCGCGTGTAGTCGTTCTTCGTGCAGAGCACGCGGGCGCCCACGCGCAGGTCCGTGCCGTCCTCGAGCGCGATGCGCACGAGGTCCTGCTCGGACATTGCTGCAGCGTGCGGATTGTAGTGCTCGCTGAGCAGTCGGTTGATGACTGCAACGCCTGCGAGCCCCTTGTGCTGCGGCACAAGTACAGGCGCAGGCACACCCGTCGGCGCTTTCTTCTTGGGCACGTAGTCTGCGCCGAGCGTCGACGCGTCCCAGTCTGCAGCGTCGTACACGCCCAGCAGCAGGCGCTCGATTGCAACGGGCACTTGGTCTGCGCGGTGCACGTCGACGAAGCGGAAGTCTGCGCGCTGCGAGAGGTCCGGCACGCGACCCGCGAGGATGACCGGCGCAGACTCTGCGACCCACGAGCCGTGTCCCTGGCGAAACACTGCCTCGAGGCGCACGACAGCATCCGCATGCGGGCCTGCAGTAAGCGCGCGCAGATGGTCTTGGAACGGTTGCCCTGGGCCCACCGGCGGCAGCTGGTCTGCGTCGCCAATCAGGCGCACGACTGCGCGGTTGCCTCCTCGACGGATCGCACGCATCAGCTCGGCCCACAGCTGCACGTCCACCATCGAGGCCTCGTCTACGAAGATCGCGCAGCGCTCCATCGAGGCGCGCTCGAAGCGCCCCGACGCGCGCTGGCACGCGTCGCAGTCGACTACGTGGTCAGGCCGGAAGCCCAGCAGCTTGTGAAGTGTCTGCGCGCCGTGCCCCGTTGCCTCAGTCATGCGCTTCGCGGCCTTGCCTGTCGGCGCAGCGAGCACTACCCCGATGCCTTGCGCGCGCAGCGCCTCGATTGCGTACTGCAGGATGGTCGTCTTGCCCGTGCCTGGGCCGCCGGTGATCAGCGCGAACGGGCGGAACATATCTGCAGCCAGGTTGATCGCAGCGAGCTGCTGCGGGTGCAGCTTGAAGCCCACTGCCCCGACCGCGGCCGCGGTGTAGTCGCGCGGCAGCGCCCCGTCTGCCATCTCGCGCTGCAGCTGCAGCAGCTCCAGCGTCTGTTCTGCAGACTCGCGCTCCGCACGCTCGTAGATCGGCAAGTACATTCGCGCGCCGTCCTCGCCGATTACACGCCCCGCGTCGAGCAGCTCCTTGAGCACGTCCACCGTCTCGTGCAGCGGCACGCGCAGGAACGACTGCGAGATACCTTCAAACAGGTTCAGGTCGCCGAACACGTGCCCAGCCTGCGCGGCCTCGGACAGTGCGTGCAGGATGCCGGCGCGCAGGCGCTGCCGGGAGTGCTTCGGGACGCCGATCTCGTTCGCGATGTCATCTGCGCGCTTGAACCCGAAGCCGCCGATGTGCTCTGCGAGCAGGTACGGGTCGTCGTACAGGCGCCTGCAGGCCTCAGCAATCGGCCAGTGTTTCAGGATGCGGCTGATCTGCGCTTGCGTCAGGCGCCAGCCTCGTAGCGTTGCGTAGTGCTCGCGCGCTGCGCCTTCCGCCTCGTAGCACTCGTGCACGTGGGCCGCGAGTTCGGCGTTCAGCCCCGGCACGTTCGCAAGCACGATCGGCCCCGTCTCGAGCGCAGCCCACAGGCGCGCAGGATCGCCATCGAAGTAGGTCAGGATAGCTGCAGCCTTCGCCTTGCCGATGCCTTCGCAACGGTCCTCAAGCCAGCGCTCTACTCCTGCAGCTGTAAGCGGCGGGCGCGTTGCAGCAATGTTGCGGACGTAAAACTGCTCGCCCCATTTTGTCGACTGCCACTCGCCGTGGAACTCGCAGCGCGAGCCGGGGCGCGGAAGGTTGCAGCCCGTCACAGTGTGATCGGTGTCATCCATCCCGCGCACGCGGATAATGTGCCAGCCGGACGACTCCCGCGGCTCGTCACGCCACGACACCACTTCGCAGAGCAATACCTCGTTCATCGGAACCTCAGCGTTGTTAGTTGTTAGACCGCAGAAAAAGAAAACTCGCGCTCAGGCTGTCGCCGATAGCGCGAGTTTTCGGGGCAGCGCGCAGGCTGCAGAATCAGGTCGTGACGAAGCGCTGCGGCTCAGCGCCTGCAGCTGCGTTGTTGCCGTAGTTGAAGCTCGCGTCGGTGTCGTGCGCCTCGGTGGCTGCAGTCTGCTGCTCAGCCTCAGCCAAGCGCTCCGCGAGCGTTTCACGGATGCCGCTTGCAGACTCCGCCAGCACCTTGAGATCGCCCGGGCTGAACAGCGCGCCCTTCTCGAGCAGCAGGTTCGCATAGTTCCCGCTGGCGTCCATCTCGAGGCGCGCCGTCACGCGGTACGCATACAACGCGAGGTCGAGGCGCTTGCCGTTCCGCACGCCGCCCTTCCCGAAGTGATGCTGGTGCAGGTAGTTCTTGATTGGGGGCAACGACGTACGCTTGCCCCGCAACATGAACACACGAGTGTTCTGCAGCTCGAGGCAGAACAGATCGAACAGCGGGCTGCAGTTCGGCCGCACCTTGCCGTCAGCCTGCTTCACCGAGTTGCGATCGGGGCAACCTTCGCACTTGCGCGTGTGGCCGTCTTCTGCCCAGACGCCTGTGACCTGGTCGTAGCTCGAGCACACGCGGTTCGTGCGGCCTTCGCCTGCATCGTAGATGCCGTAGAGGTTCGACTTGTGCAGCCCGAGAATGGCGAACTCGATCGTGTCTTGCACCGCGTTCTCGACCGAGTCGTAGAACACGTCTTGAGTCACCTTGCGCCCGTCTGCTGCAGTCTTGCCCTTGAGGTTGAACAGCTTGACGGCCGTGCGGAAGTCGCTCGGCGCAAGCTCGCTGCACGACTCGTCCTCGCTCAGGTCGATGCCTGCAGCCTCGAAAGCGCGCAGCGCTGCATCGTCGACTGACGGCGCAAGCGCAAGCGCGCTGTGAGTCTCGGCGGGCCTCGGCGCTGCAGCGGGTGCTGCTGGTGCTCCTGCGCGCTGCGCCGGAGCTCTGGGGGTCGTTGGTGCTGGTGGTTTCGGCATGCGTTTCTCTCCGTGGTGTGTTGCGTGTTTAGGTGCTGATGTTAGTTGTCTGCGTGGTCAGCCGCGCGACGTGCTGCGATTGCCTCTTCGACTTTGCGGACTTCGGTGCGCAGCGCTGCGATCGCTTCGCCGGTGCTGATGCTCATGTCGTCTGCAGCGGAGAGCACCAGCAGCGCTGCAGTCTGCAGCTTCGCGCGCGCTGTCGGGCCGCTGATGTGCATCCGCAGCGTCATCACCGCCGCGAGCGCTGCAGGCCCCGCTACCTCGTGGTCGCACGGCTTGTCCTCGTCTTTGTTGCTGGTGCTCATCTGTTGTCTCCTGCCTGTTAGTCGTCGCCGCTGATGTCGAGCCCGGCCTCCTCGAAGGCCTGCGTGATGCGCTGCAGCTCCTCACCCCGCGGGGCGTACCCGTCGTTGAGGCACTGCGTGGAGAACGGGCACCGGTTGCAGCGCTCGCCTACGAGGTCCAGGAAACGCCCCATGCGGACCGTGCCCACGACGGTACGCAGCCTGTGCTTCAGGCGAGGCACTTCCCGCTCGTCGCGACGCACCGGCAGCCACGCAGGCCCGCGCATCTCGCCCGCCTTGTAGAGCACCGACGCAGGCTGCGTCAGCCCGTAGTGCGTCAGGTCCTCGGCGCGCTTCGCCTGCTTCGCTCCTGCCTTCCGATACGGGATGTAATCGCGCAAGTGAACGTGGCGAATCTCAGCGGGGAACTCCTCGAAGCGCACCGTGCCGGGATGCTCGACGCCTTGCGCTACGTCATCGAGCGCAGCCTCGAGCGCATCACGCTCAGCCTGCCAGCGCGTTCCACGCGTGACGCTGCGCGCTCCGCACGTGCCTACCCACTCGCCGCTCGGCGCGCGCTCGAAGCTCACGTGCTCGCGCCCGAGGAACGTCCCGAAGCGCATTGCTGCGCTGTAGATGCCCGCTTCCCAGCCGTGGTTCAGCTCGATGGGATCGGGCTTCGTTTTGCCTGTTTTCCAGTCACCGAGCGCAAGCGCTGCAGGGTTCGCCCGAGGCCTGTACATCAGGTCGATGTGCCCAGCGAGGTAAAGGCCGTCGAGCTGCAGCGTGAAGCCCGCCTCGAGCATCACAATGCCAGCAACGTGCAAGTGCAGCCGATCGAGCGCCCCGTACACCATGTCGATGTAGTCGTCGGCGTCGTGCTTGCCCCAGTCGATCGAGCGGCCTTCCTGCTCGGTCTCCAGCTCCTCCCAGAACGTTGCCTTGACCCGAGCTCGGGTGACCGCGCCTGGGCCTGCTAGCACCGCGTCGCAGAGTTCGGGGTTACTCAGCGCGCGCGCGATGGTCTCGTGCGCTGCAGACCCGCACGCGAGGCTCGCCGAGATGATCCCGCGCCTCGTTGCGTCGCGTTCGACTGCGCCCGCTAGCAGGTCCATCTCGAACTGGAAGCGCCTCGGACATCCGAACGTGCCCGTGATGGTGTTCACGTGCGACTTGTGGATCGGGAAGCTGCTCGTGCCGAAGCGTCGATAGTTCCAGGCCATGTCCGGCGAGGTATATCTGCCGAGGCACAACGAGGTCAACATATCTCGCTAGTGATTGTTTTGTGCCCGCGCGGGCTGCACACACAACACCGGCGGTGTCGCACCTAACTTTGCTCGCGAGATATGAATCCTGGTGTGTCGATCTTGTGGATCGGCTATCACAGTTTCGCACCGCGCTGCAGACGACCGTCCAGGGGAGGATACTGATGTCGATCGCTAGCCAAGTCGCGTATGTCCTGCGAGTCACTTGCCCAGGTTTGTCGGCAGAAGCTACTGCAGCTGCGCTCGACATCGAGCTATGCCCGAGGCCTGCCGCGCGCTACCGCTTCGTCGCAGTGTGTCCTCGCGTCGAGTACGACTCGCTAGCAACACCCGCGGAACAGCGAGCTTGCATCCAGCGCGCGATCATTTGTCACGTGCTGGATGCGCTGGAGCTGCGGCTGCCGAGGCAGATCACAATCGCAGCTCTCGCTCGCGAAGTGTTCGAGCCTACTGCTTCTGGCGAAGTGCTGCGCGTAGTTCATCAGCGGTAACAGGAGAGACCCCGTTGCTGACTGCCTCGGTCACCGCGCGAGCGTTGACCGCTGCATTGAGCGCGACTTCCGGGCTCTGGCTCGCTGCGTACGCAGCGCACCAAGCTGTGACGTACTCAGCAGTGAACGACTGGTAGCGCCCCACGGGGCTTACGGTGTGCTCGCCGAACGCTGCGCGAGTTTGCGGATCAATGCGTTGCATGCCGAACAACGCCCGAATCTCCGACTCGTTCAGCACACTTCCGATTGCAAAGTGCAGCGCGCTGCCGGCGCGCTCTGCAGGCTGAGCAGGCGCTACGAGCTGAGCAGGCGCTGCAAGGGCTGTTAGCGCTGCGCGAACAGCAGTCGCCGCGCGCGCTGCAGGCGCTGCAGCTGCAGTGGGCGCTGCGATTGCAGGCGCTGCAGGCGCTGCAGGCGCTGCAGGCGCTGCGTTGACGCGCGGCGCTTCTACAGGCCCGCGCCGTCCGAAGCACAGCTCGTCCATTGTGTATTTCAGAAGCTCGCTGGCACGTTGCAGCATGTCGAGCGAGATCGTTGCAGCGCCTGCGTCCCACCGGTTGACCGTGTGGTAGTTCGTGCCCAGCTCCTCGGCGAACTGCCGCCGAGTAAACCCGCGCGCAAGATACGCAGCCCAGACGCGTCGATGACGCGTGGGCTCGCTAAGCGGATCGTCGATATTCGGTTTAGACAGCGCAGGATTCGCGCCGGTGTCGGACTTCAATGCTGCCTTCGGGACGCGCGTGGGAGTTTTCACGCGCTTACGAGGAGTGTTGTTCATAGCTGCGGATATCTGTTTGGACTAGGGGTTCAAGAGTCCTCGTATATCACGCGCGCTATAACGGCGTCATGCTTTCGCGCGAGGTATGTGCGCGAGAGACACACCCCGTCAGCAAGAAACTCCTACGGCGCTGTTTTGATATGCCTTGCGCGACTCAACCGAGGATGCGAGTGTGCCTCGCGAGACACATTCTCCAGAACCTTCGGTGAGCTGCATGACATTGCACGAGTACGTTGCCGCTTTCTGCCCCGATGGCCCGCGTCAGCTACGCCGCTTGATCCGCGAGCGCACGGGCGTTCAGCTCCCATACACGTACGTCTGGAAGTGGTGCAATCCCGAGCGCCCGAGCAAGCTGAGCTTTGAGAACGCGACGCTCGTAAACACTGCTACGGGCGGTCGATGCAGCATGGCGGAGCTGCAGACACTGCGTAAGAGCCCGAAGCGGAAAGCGCTCAAACCGAAGGCGAAGCCGAAGCCGCAGACGCCTGAAGATAAACAGCGCGCCGCCAACAGCAAGCTGCGCAAGCGCGTCAACGAGCTTGAGCAACGGCTCGCCGCGCTAGCAGCCACCGAATCGGCACCCGCTGACGCGCGCGCTGAGTAGCTACGCGCTGCGCCTTCAAGCTCTAAGCCCCGCCAGCGAGCGTCGACAGCGCGGAATGGTCTGCGCTGTCGACAGCTCGCTGGCTTTTGTGTCCCGAATCACGAGGATTGAACTATGCCCCCGAAGACACAGGAAGTCGAAACGGTCGTGCGCGAGCTGGAGTGCGAGCTGACCGAGGCCGAGCTGCTCGAGCGCGGCGAGGCCATGGCCGCATGCGAGTCGACAATCAAGGAGTTCAAAGACGAGCGACGCAGGCTGAACGCGTCGATACGCGAGCAGTCTGACAAGCGCGGCGACCTCGGCAAAATCATCGAGACCAAGCACGAAACGCGCGACGTGCCGTGCAGGTGGGAGCCCGATTTCGACGCGCGAGTCTACTCGCTGATCCGCACCGACACCGGCGCTGAAGTCGAGCGCCGCGATATGCCCGAAGCAGACCTGCAGATGAGACTCATCCCGTCGCCGACTCCGATCGGCATCGGCACCACGAAGGGGAAGTCCAAGAAGCCGCGGCACAGCTCGAACTAACACGGGGGCGACATGTCAAGCGGCGGCGAGTGGGACGAGGACCAGGACGACGCAGTAGACACGAACCCGCACGGATACACGTTGGACCCCGAGGAGGCCGACGACGATGACTACTCGCACGCTGCCGCTGCAACCGATCCCGAAACGCCCGCGCAGGAGACGGTGGCCCCTGGTCCCGCCGATCCTCCCGCAGCGCGAACGCTACCGTTGCCCGAGGCGCCGACGCGCGCGCTCCCACTGCCTGTGGGCACTGAGGCGCCGGTCGGCGTAGCACCCGAGCGCGAAGCTGCAGCTCCTGCATGGCCGGACGCTACGCGCGGCGCAGTCGTGCCTATCGACAGCGCGCGGCAGAAGCGCGCTGCAGTGCCCAAGCTTCCCGACGTCACCGGCCTCGCGTCGTTCCGCACCGACCACCCGATTCACGCAACAGACATTCTCCTCGAGGACCTGCGCAGCTCGGCGCTCACGGACGCAACGATCGAAGCTGCGCGCCTCACCGTCATCCACCACGGCAAATGGCGCTCGTACGGGTTCCGCTGTCAGCCAGGCCCGTACAAAGACCTCAGCGAGCGCGCTGCAGCTGCGGGCTTGCTCCTGCCGTTCTTTGCTCCAGGCGCTGCAGAGCCGCACGGGTATCGCCTGCGGCCTGAGTATCCGGTGCCGGTGCCGCGCACCAAGCCGGGGCAGAAGCAGAAGCTCAAGAAGTATGACCAGCCGTTCGGTACCGAGCTGCTGGTCTACACGCCCCCGCTCGCAGAATGCCTTGCGCAGCTGCGCGCCGAGACGCCGCTCTACTGGACCGAAGGCGAGAAGAAAGCGCTGTTCATCGCGCAGCTCGGGCTCTGCGTTGTCGGGCTAACAGGCGTCGACTCGTGGTCTGCGCCAGGCTCGAAGTCGTCGCGCCTGCACCCGTACATCGCGCTGCACTACGAGGTCGCCAACCGCGACCACGTGATCGTTTTCGACTCCGACGCGCATACAAACGCGAACGTGCTTGCAGCTATGCGCAAGCTCGCAGACCTGCTCATGCGCCTCGGCGCGCGCAGCGTCACGATGGCGCTGCCGCCGCTCGAGTACGCTGCAGGCAAGGCCGACAAGCCCATCAATAAGGGTATCGACGACTACGCGTTCGCACGCGGCGTCGAGGCTGCGCGCGAGCTGCTGGCCACGACACGCGAGGAGATCGCGCAGCTCGCGCCGCGCGTGAACGAGCAGCCGCTCGAGCAGCTGTCGATGTTCGGAGGTGCGAGCGCAGGCGGCGCCGACTTGCCGTGGGAGCCAGGTTTCGTGGTGCCTGCGCCGTACGCGGTCGATGACGCAGGCGCAGTGTGGCTGCACGGCGGCTACAACGACGACGAGAAGCGCCTCATCAGCCCGCGCCCGATCTTCGTGACGCGTGTGCTGCAGGACCTGCACCGCAACGGCGAGTACCGGGTCGAGCTGCGGTTCCAGACTGCGCGCCGCAGCTGGCAGTGCATACGGGTCGCGCGAGCGCTCTCGGGCTCCCGAGCGCTGTCGAGCGAGCTGCGGCGTGCAGGCGCGCTCGTAGACGAAACCAACGTGACTGACGTCATCAAGTGGTTGTCTGCGTGGGAGGACCGCAACGGCGCGCAGCTGCAGCCCATGCAGTGCGTGGACCGCGCAGGCTGGTGCGAGGACCAGTTCGCGCTCGGGCCTGACATGGTGTTCGCTCCTGCAGGCGCTGAGCCCCGTGTGTTCGACGTGAACTACGACCAAGCGCGGGCGTTCGACGCGCTGGGCTGCCGGGCTGCAGACGCCGAGCTCGAGGCTACGCACCACGCGCAGGCGCTGCAGGTTGCCGCGCAGGCCTCGGACGACTGCGCGCTCGCCATCTTCGCAGCGCTCACTGCGCCGCTGCTGCGGCCCTTCGACCTGCCGAACTTCGCGGTGCACCTATGCGGCGACTCCAGCGTGGGTAAGACGAGCATGCTGCGCTGCGCTGCATCGGTGTTCGGGAACCCGCACAGCTCCGCGTGGGTGCCGAGCTGGAACACGACCATGTCGGGCCTCGAGCAGCACGCCGTGCAGCTCTGCGACCTGCCGCTGTGCTTCGACGAGGCCGGCACCGGCGACGCGGACGCTATCCAGACGGCGATCTACATGCTGATCAACGGCGTCGGCCGTGCGCGTTCCACGAAGGAGCTGACCATGAGGCGCACGGCGAGCTGGCAGACGGTGGTCATCAGCACCGGTGAGCGCGAGCTGGCCTCCGAGGCTGCAGCAACGGGCGCGCAGGTCCGCGTGATCTCCCTGCCGATCACCGGGTTCGGCAAGCTCGACGGCGCAGGCGTAGACGGCGTGCGCGAGCGCTGCAGCGCCCACGCAGGAGCGCTCGGCATGCTGTGGCTACGCAAGGTCGTGGACATCGCCGCTGACCCTGCGCGCCTGCTAGCGGCGCGCGAACAACTGCAGGAGCACCGGCGCGCGCTGCAGGAGATCGCGCGCGCCAGTGGGAACCCGCTCAACGGACGTATCGCGGGCTACTTCGCCGCGATGGCGCTCGCCGAGGACCTGGTGAGCGAGTACGGGCTCGGGCAGGCCGGCGGGCTGACGGTGCGGCGAGTGTTCGAGCAGCGCTGCAGCGGCGCGCAGAACGGCGGGGGCGCTCCAGCAACGTTGCTCGAGCGGGTGCTAGACGTGCTCGAGGACTGGCCTGCGCAGGCCCCCTCAGCGTTTCCGCAGATCACCAAGAACGCCGAGACCGGGGAGCGGGAAGCGCCCACGGCGAGCCGTCCCGTGGTGCACGGCTACATCCGCGAGGACGGGGCGATCTGCTTCATCCCGGAGGCGCTCAAGGCCCATCTAGTCAGCCGCGGCCTAGCCTGGACGAACGCGCTCAAGCGGGACCTGGTGGCGCGCGGGCGCCTCGTGCAGCAGGTGGTCGGCACCGCGCACGTCACTTGCCAGCTGCGCATCAACGGCAAGCGCACCCGGCTCTATGTGCTGACGGCTCCCCCAGCTGAGGACGCGTTCGCGCCATGAACGCTGTCTCCAGTTTCGCCAGCACGCGGCTGTTGAGACAGCCTGTGGAGACGGCAAATCGCTTGGAATGCCGCGCAGTTAGCTCTGCTGTCTCCACTGTCTCCGCTGTCTCCATAGCGGCAAGTGCGTCGGGCGCGTGCGTGTGCGCGCGAGCGTGCGAGAGCGAGCGCGCGCGAGCGCGTGTGCGTGCGCGTGTAGAGCGCAAAGGGTGTGGAGACAGTGGAGACAGTGGAGACACCTATCAATTCATTCTCATAAGTGCTCGGAATGCTGCGCTTTTTGGCTGCGCTGGCTGTCTCCACTCGGTGTCTCCACTTTTGCGGGCGCTCTCGGAAGTGGAGACAGCCTGATGGGAAAGCGCCCCAAAAGAGGCCCCAAGCTGACGCCTGCAGACTACGCAGGCGACCTGCCGTTCAGCGGACAAGCGGTGCCGCCCAAAAGAGCGCCGCGCGAACCTGCTACGGCGCAGGCGCTGCAGGCCTCGACGCAGGCGGTGCTCGCTCCCGCTGCGCCTGCGCGTCCGAATGTGAGCGCATCAGCTCACGTTCGTGGTCTGCTCGGGCGGAAGGCCTCGACGCGCAGCCGCCTGAGCGCCCGCAGGAGCCCCGAGGCGCTTCGCAGGTGTTCCGAGCTGTCGGACTTCCCTGCGGGCCTCCTGCCGGCGCTGCCGGCGGCCACCACCCTGCTCTGCGAGGCCTGCATCCGAGGAGGCGCAGCCACGGCCTTCGTCGTCACGACCAGCCGCGACGACTACGCGCAGGCGCGCAGTCGCCAGCTGGTGACGCTGCATGGCGCCGAGTGGGCGGCAGTCGCGCTGGCCGCCGCGAGAGACCGAGTCACGGCGGTTGCGTTCGAGGACTGGTGCGCGGCGAAGCAGCGCGATGCCTCGTGGGAGCTGACCGCGGCCGTGACGCTCGGCTGCTGGGTGAGCGCGCACGACCAGCAGGCGCTGACGGTTGGAACTGTGCTGCGCGCATGCGGCGCGCGGCTCGTGGACGTATCCGGCGCGGCAGTCGCGTCGGCTGACTTCTGGGAGACCACAACGTGACTACAGACAACACCGAGACCACTGCAACCGAGCTGCCTCCGTACCCCGAGTGCCTGCTGAGTATCTCCTCGCTGCTGAGCTGCGAGCCCAACCCGGCGCTTGCCCGCGTGCTGCACTTCTACCGCGAGGCCGAGGTCGCGCTGCAGCACGCCATCGATCACCTGCGAGACATACAACGCCCGCGCTGGGCGCTCGCCTGCAGCTCTCGCGCGCATGAGCTGACTATCCAAGCGAACCGCTACGTGCATGCCGAGCGGAGACTTGACGGGCGCGCTGCGCCGCAGCCACCAGCAGCAGGAGCCGCACCAGAAAGCGGCAAATGACCAGAGGCGCCCGCGACGGGATGCTGCGCATCAAGCGCAAGCCGCAGTCGTTCGGCACGCGCACGGCTGAGCCGCTGCGCGCCGTGCTGCTCACGATCGACGCTGCGCGACGCTCGGGCGTTGCGACGTACGTCTGCGGGCGCCTGCACCACTACGCCGAAGCGGACGCCACCCACGCGCCTTGGCGACGGCTGATCGTGCGCGACGCGATCACCATGGCGGAGGTCCGCAACCTGCCGCTCGCGGCCGTCATCGAGGTCCCGTTCGGCGGGCACGTGGGCGCAGCGCTGTCGCTCGCGGGCTCGGTGGAACTGTGGCGCGACACGTGGCGCAGCGCAGGCCGCTCGCCTGACCGCATGCTGGAGTGCACCGCAAATGAGTGGCGCCGCGCGCTGCTTGGGCGTGCCGGTATGCCTCGCGCGCAAGCACGACGTATCGAGCAGGAGATAGCGTCGCAGACCGTGCAGCGGGACCTGCAGCACAGTCAGCGCCGCACCCTGGGCGCAGACGAGGCTGCGGCGATCTGCATCGGGCAAGTCGCCATCTGCTCGAGCGCGGTAGCGCAGCGCCTCGGGCTCTCGATGCTCGGCAGGAGCTACACCCCGTGAGCTGGGCAGTTGCCGCGCACCAGCCGCGCCATTGGGTGCTGCTGCAGCTATGGCTCGAGATGCAGCGCGAGCTGCGCGCTGCAGAACTGCGCCGTACCACCAACCTCGAGGTCGAGCGCCTGCGCGCGTCGCTCTACTCCCTGCAGCGCCCGCTCAGCACGGGGGTGGGGGCCGCGGGGTGCGTGCCTGCAGCGCCTGCGCAGCGCCTGCAGGAGATAGCCTCGACACGCGGGTATGTCTCCTGAGATGCTGCGCGCATGCCTCACGGGATACACGGCGCGCGCAGCTCCAGGCACGGAGAGCCCTGGAGCTGCTGCACCCCACAGGCACGTTGCAGGCCTGCAGGCCCCACGCTCCTGCAGGCCTGCAGGCGCGCTGCAGGCCTGCACGTGGGGCCGGTCCTGCCGGGCATAGGGCCGGCGGTGCCCGGCGGCATGGCGCCGGCTGTGGCCGGTCTGGCGGTGGGGCCCGCTACAGTGTGGGGCGCTTCAGG
>Ga0247667_1000106_pt1 | contig 44469 bp, 22 predicted proteins | sample CNK08_metaG_FD_183027 | JGI IMG/M metagenome (GOLD analysis project Ga0247667, IMG submission 183027) | Soil microbial communities from Purdue University Martell Research Forest, Indiana, United States - CNK08 | ecosystem: Environmental > Terrestrial > Soil > Temperate forest > Bulk soil... | reverse complement strand
CTCGCCCCGGTAATCGATCATCGCGTACTTCCCGCTCACGACTGTTTCCAGAGCCGGCTCATCATCCGCCATCATTTGTCGAACCGATGAACTGACCAGTCCAATACGTTTCCGCAACTCACGCCAGTCGCTTTCCCCGTACCGCTCGCCGAGCACCTCGATTGTCCCGGCGGTGGGCGAGAGATAAGCTGTCAAAGCGTTGAGCAATGAAGTCTTGCCCGAACCGTTTGGTCCAAGAATGGCCCAGTGTTCACCCCGCTTCACGCGCCACGAGACGTCATTCAGAATAACGGTCTCACATCGCTCAATGCGGAGGTTGCGAACGTTCAGAACCGTCGTTTCTTTTGGCCGCATGGCGCGAATGTTAGCACAGAAAAGCCTGCTATACAGACCGTGGCAACGCTTGCGTCTTGCCAGCGGGTTTATGGTTCGGCTATGTTGAAGTGGTTATGGCGACAACGATTTTAGTGGGGGCCCAATGGGGCGATGAGGGCAAGGGCAAAATCATCGATGTGCTCACCGAACAGGCCGACGTGGTGGTGCGCTACCAGGGCGGCAACAACGCGGGGCACACAGTGGAGGTCGGCGACCAGAAATACGTGTTGCACTTAATCCCGTCGGGCATCCTGCATCCCGGCAAGGTCAGCGTGATCGGTAACGGCGTTGTGGTCGATCCCGTCGCGCTACTCGGAGAGATCGAGCACCTGCGCGGACGCGGCGTGAGCATCGGCGGCAATCTTTACGTCAGCGAAACGGCGCATCTGGTATTTCCGTACCACAAATTACTCGACGAAATCCGCGAGGAACAGAAGGGCAAACGCAAGATCGGTACCACCAAACGCGGCATTGGCCCGGCGTACGCGGATAAAGTCGCGCGCACGGGTTTGCGGCTGGTCGATCTGCTCGCGACTGAACGGTTTTCCGAGAAACTGCGTCGAAAGATCCAGGAAAACAACGAGATCTTCAAGGCGTTCGGTGCGAAGCCGTTGAGCTTCGCGAAGATCAATAACGAATACGTAGAATGCGGACGTAAACTGCGGCCATTTGTTACGGACACCGTGACGTTACTGAACCGGGCGGTGCGTGACGGCAAGAATATTCTTTTTGAGGGTGCACAGGGTACGCTACTCGACATCGATTTTGGGACGTATCCGTTTGTGACCAGTTCGAACGCGACTGCGGGCGGCGCGTGCGTCGGGACAGGCGTCCCGCCGCATAAAATCGACCGCGTGGTTGGTGTCATGAAGGCGTATACAACACGGGTGGGCGAGGGACCGTTCCCAACGGAACTACTCGACGATCAAGGTGCCATGCTTCGCGAGACGGGCCGGGAATTTGGCGCGACTACGGGGCGCCCGCGCCGCTGCGGCTGGTTCGATGCGGTGGCGACGCGCTACTCGGTCATGGTCAACGGCATCGACGAGCTGGCCGTCACCAAACTCGACGTGCTCGATGGCTTGCCAAAAATCAAAGTGTGTGTTGCCTACAAGGTGGACGGGAAGGTTTACGAAACCCTGCCCAATGACATCGACCTGTTGCAGCGCTGTGCGCCCATGTACCAGGAATTCAACGGTTGGCAGACCTCTACAAAGCTGGCACAGGATATCGACCAGTTGCCCAAGCCCGCGCGGGTCTACCTGCAAAAGCTCGCCCAGCTCAGCGGCGCGAAGCTCGGCATCGTATCGGTCGGCGCACGGCGGGAAGAGACGATGTTTTTGTAAGGCCCGTGAGTGGGATCGAGACAGATGACGCAACCGATTAAAAACCTCCCCCGCCATGTGGCTATCATCATGGATGGCAACGGGCGCTGGGCGCGCGAGCGCGGGTTTCCCCACATTGAAGGGCACCGTCGCGGTGCTGAGAGCGTACGCGAGATTGTCCGTGTTTCGGGCGAACTGGGCATTGACTATCTGACGTTGTACGCGTTTTCGACCGAAAACTGGAACCGTCCGAAGGCCGAGGTGACCGCACTGATGCGCCTGTTGGAGTTTTATCTCAAGCAGGAGATTGGGGAGTTGAACAAGAGCAACGTGCGGCTCGCGGCGATCGGGCGGGTGCATGAATTACCAGCCAGCGCGCAGAAACAACTCGAGAAATCGATCGCCGCATTGAAGAAGAACACGGGCCTGACACTCGTGCTTGCCCTGAGTTACGGCGGGCGGGCGGAGATTGTCGACGCCGTACGCTCGATCTGTCGTGAGGTGAAGGATGGACGGCTGCATGCGACGGACGTCGATGAGAAGGTCATCTCGCAGCACTTATATACGCGCTCAATACCCGATCCGGATCTATTGATTCGTACCAGCGGTGAGATGCGTGTGAGCAATTTTCTCCTGTGGCAGATTTCCTACGCGGAGATTTATGTCACGGAAACCCTTTGGCCTGATTTCCGAAAGGCTGCCTACCTGAAAGCGTTGGAGGACTACAGCGGACGAGACCGGCGTTTTGGCCGGGTTGGCTCTGGTGAGCTCGCATGAGCACGACGCCGGTAACATCCACCCAAGCAACGGCGACCACATTACCCGCTATCCGCAGCGGATTCCAGTGGCGATTGATCAGTTCCATTGTGCTCTGGGCGATCATGTTGTCAGTGATTTTCTGGCTGCCGCCAACGGCCTTATATATTTTTGTGAACGTGGTCCTGGCGCGGGCGGTTTGGGAATTTTACCGGATTTGCGAGGCCAAGGGGTTGCGCACGTACAAAGTCTGGGGCGTCATCGGCACGCTGGCGCTGGTTTCGGGCAGTTGGTTTTTCTACCGGCAACCGCAGCGGCTGCAGCTATCCTACGATTTCGATATTTTAATCCTGCTCGTTTTCGCGCTTGGTGTATTCATTCGCCAGTTTCCCCAGAAGCTGAATCCGCAAGGGATCGAGACGATGGCGGTGACGTTGTTCGGCCTCATTTATGTCGCGTGGTTGGGCAATTTCATCACGCGGATCAATTTTGCTTCGCCGCATGGCCGATACTTCATCATGTTACTGGTGGTCGCGACGAAGTTCACCGACATGGGGGCGTACATCGTTGGTTCGGTGTTCGGTCGCCATAAAATGATCCCGCGCATCAGCCCGAAGAAAACGTGGGAAGGCACCATTGGTGGGATTATTTTTGCCGTTGGCGGCGCCTTTCTTTGTCGCTGGGTCATGCCCAACGAAATGGCGGCCCTGACAAGCCTGCATGCTGTGGTCATCGGCCTGCTGCTGGGCGTGGCGGCGGTCATCGGCGACCTCGCCGAATCACTGATCAAACGCGAAGCTGGCGTCAAAGATTCCAGCACGATCCTCCCGGGACACGGCGGCTGCCTCGATATGATCGACAGCCTGCTCTTCACCGCGCCGCTACTCTACGTCTACATGCGGCTGGTGTTGCGTGGGTGATTTGCGGCCAGCCCACCTGCCATTCTTTTTTGTTTCGGCAAGCCGTGTGCTTGCCCTACAATCCGCCATTCAGCGATGAAACCAAAGAACATCGTCTTGCTCGGCTGCACGGGGTCCATCGGCGTTTCGACGCAGAAGGTGGCGGCGGATCTGCCCGAGCAGATTCGCATTGTGGGGATGGCGTCACGCGAGAATGTGGACGGGATGGAGCAAGCGATTCGCCAGTTCAAACCGCTCGCGGTGGGGATGACGGATCCCAAAAAGGCGGAGGAATTGAAGAAACGGCTCGGCGCACCCGGCGGTCGCGCCCTACCGGTACATTCCGGCGAGCGGGGGTTGATTGAGTTGGCGACGATGCCGGAAGCTGACGTCGTGCTGGTGGCGATTGTCGGCACGGCGGGACTGGAACCAGCGCTGGCGGCGATTCGTGCGGGCAAGGATCTGGCAGTTGCGTCCAAGGAAATCCTCGTGATGGCGGGTGAGTTGGTCATGAGCGAAGCGCGCAAGCATGGTGTCAAAGTGCTGCCAGTGGACAGCGAGCACAGCGCGATTTTCCAATGCCTCGAAGGTCGTGAGCCACAGGATGTAAAACGGCTGATTCTCACGGCATCCGGCGGGCCGTTCCGGCAGACGCCACGCGAGGAGTTCGCGAAGATAACCGTGGCGCAGGCGCTGAAGCACCCGAGTTGGAACATGGGGCAGAAAATCACGATCGATTCAGCCACCTTGTTCAACAAGGGGCTGGAGATGATCGAGGCGCGGTGGCTGTTCGATGTCGAGGTGGATCGTGTGGATGTGGTGATCCACCCGCAGAGCGTCGTGCATTCGATGGTGGAGTTCACAGACGGGTCGATCCTGGCGCAGTTGAGCGTGCCGGATATGCGTTATCCGATCCAGTACGCGCTCACGTGGCCGCGGCGAGTGCCGAATTCTATGCCGTCCACTGATCTTGCCAGGATCGGCACGCTGACCTTCGAGAATCCCGATCGCGAGAAGTTCCCGTCGCTACGGCTGGCGCACGAAGCGGGACGGGTCGGCGGGACGATGCCGGCGGTGTTCAACGCTGCCAATGAGGTTGCAGTGGCGCGCTTTGTAGTCGGACAGATTGGTTTCCTGCAGATTTTCGAGACTGTTGAGACGGTAATGCACGCGCATCAGAAAGGTGGAAGGGCTGGCTCCTCGTGGGTTGCATCGCCGCCGCTGGGTGTTATAATAGAGGCTGACCTCTGGGCCAGAAAGGAAGCCGAACGTGTCGTTTGAAACTGTAATAAGTGTGATTACTGATTGGGTTTACCCCGCACTCCTGGTGCTTTTCTTTTTTGGATTCACGATTTTTTTCCATGAGTTGGGACATTTTCTGATGGCGAGGCGCCGTGGAATGAAGATCGAGCGGTTTTCCGTCGGATTCGGGTCGAAGATTTGGGGTTATAAAAAGAAGGGGGTCGAGTATCAGGTTGGTTGGATTCCGTTTGGCGGCTACGTGGCATTGCCACAGATGTCGCCGATGGAGGCAATCGAGGGCTCGGATGGCTCTTCCGATGGAGGGCTACCGCGAGCAACGCCCACTTCCAAAATCCTTGTTGCGCTGGCCGGGCCGGCAATGAACGTCTTACTGGCCTTCGTCCTGGCTTGTATTATTTGGCAGGCTGGCAAGCCAAGCAACCCGTCGGTCATTGGCTGGGTCGAGGCGGGAAGCCTTGAGGAACAAAAAGGGATCCAACCCGGCGACCGCATTGTCCAGGTCAACGATCAGAAAGTGCAGAGTTGGGGTCAGCTCGTCGAGGCAGTAGCGTTCAGTCTCGAACCGGACGTCAACGTCATTGTCGAACGTAACGGCAAACGATTGGAGTTTAATCTCGAGACGAAACTCAACGAAGAGTTTCATGTCAAAACGCTCGACGGTCTGTACCCGCGTGTCCGCCCCTATGCGCGCGAGGTTCTGCCGGATTCTGCCGCCGAAAAGGCGGGAATGCTACCTGGCGACCGTTTCGTTTCGGTGTCCGGTGTCGCCATCTATAGTTCCGACCAGTTGCGGGAGCTGGTTGGCAAACGCGCCGACGAACCAACAGAGGTTAAAATGTTCCGGGACGGGAAGACGGTGGTGCTGACTGTTGTCCCCCGTGTGGATCCCGAAGAGAAGGCGGCCCGCATGGGTGTCAAACTTGGCGACGAGATGGAAATCATCCGTCCTGGTCCAACGCCTGGCGAACAGTTCGAGGAAGTTTTCGCCTCGATGTGGCACATGGCCAAGGCGCTACGCCACTCCAAGGAAACCGGTGTGGGCGTGCACAGTGTGAGCGGGCCGGTTGGTATTTTCGCCGCGTGGTGGTACGGAATCGTCAGCAACGGCGTTCGTCAGGGACTGGTCATCGCCGTGCTGCTGAATATCAACCTTGCGATCATCAACTTGTTCCCGCTCCCGATCCTCGACGGTGGACACATCGTCTTTGCCCTTGTCGAAGGGGCGATGCGCAAGCCGCTTAACGCCCGCATCGTACAAACCGTCTCCACCGCCTTTGCCGTGTTGCTGATCAGTTTTATGCTGTATATCACCTTTTTCGACGTCCAGCGATTCTTCGGCCGGTCTCGTGTCACCGACAAGCCGCCAGCCAATGACGTCATCGTACCCGCGGCCAAGCCCGCTTCGCAGCCATGAACTACTGTACCAATCCATTTTTCTGGCAGCGGCGCATCACGCGCGAGGTAAAGGTCGGTCCGATCGGTGTCGGCGGCGACAACCCGATTCGCGTCCAGACCATGTTGATTTCCGACACGATGAAGACAGAGGCTTGCGTCAACGAAGCACTCCCAATCATCGAGGCCGGTTGTGAAATCCTCCGCATCACCGCTCCGAGCATCAACGACGCGAAGAACCTCAAGAATATCGTTGCTGAGCTTCGCCGGCGCGGGCACAACACCCCCATTGTTGCCGACATTCATTTCGTCCCATCCGCTGCGATGGAGGCGGCGCTCTGGTGCGAGAAGGTCCGCATCAACCCGGGCAATTATGCCGACCGGAAGAAATTTGCGACCCGCGAGTACACGGACGACCAGTATGCCGAGGAATTGGAACGTCTGGAGAAGGCTTTTACGCCGCTCGTGCTCAAGTGCAAAGAATTAGGCCGTGCCATGCGCATTGGCACGAACCACGGTTCACTTTCCGACCGCATCATGAACCGTTACGGCGACACACCGTTGGGCATGGTTGAGAGCGCGTTGGAATTCGTCCGCACTTGCCGCAAGTGCGACTATCACGAGATCATCCTCTCGATGAAGGCCAGCAACCCGAAGGTGATGATCGAAGCCTATCGATTGCTCGTCGCACGGTTGAACGAAGAGGGCCCGGACTGGAATTACCCCTTGCACCTCGGTGTCACGGAAGCCGGGGAAGGGGAGGACGGTCGCATCAAGTCCGCCATTGGCATCGGCGCGTTGCTTGAAGACGGTATCGGGGACACGGTGCGTGTTTCACTCACCGAAGATAGTGTACACGAAATCCCGGTTTGCCGGGAATTGGTCAAGAAGTACAACATACTGTGGGAGCAACAACGCGCGGGAAAATCGGCAGGACGAGCGCCGTTGGCAGTGACCGAAAAACGAGATCCATTTACGTACACCCGACGACCCACCCCCGAGTATTTCATCGGCGACTTGCGCTTGCGTCTTGGCAAGGACCATCCGCAACGCGTCGAGCTGCCCGTGCCATTGACCGCGCGGATCGGCGATATCCAGCGCATTACGACCGCCGAGCCGGACACGTTTGCCGAGATCCTTCAATTCCACGTCAAGACGATGGCGGACATCGGCAAAATCGCGGCTCTGAAACCGGAGTTGCGCAAACGGCATATCCACACGCCAATCGCGGTGAAGCTCGATGATGCCGACGTCACCTTGCCGATATTTGACGTCGCCGAGAAGGTAAATGTTCCTTTCACGGTCGGTACGGAAGCGAGTCCGTTGTTACGCGCATCGCAGGAGCGCACGGTTCAGTTCGACGTGGTGGCTGATTCACCCGAACATTTCTTGAGAGCCTGTAAGCAGGTTGCTGCCACCCTCCGATATTTCCGTGGCCAACAGGTAATTCTCGCTGTCGGCCACGCGGAAGGACTGGACGTGATCGCGGCTTACCGCGTTCTGGCTGCCACACTGGACAACCACGGACTGAATCTGCCGATCCTGATACGTGACCGCGTCAGTTCCGGACGTGCCCATCATGCGCAGCAGGGTGCGCTCATCGGCGCGAGCACACACATTGGCGCGCTGCTGTGCGACGGTATTGGCGACGCGGTGGAAGTCACGGGCGAAGACGATTTGCTCAAGTCGGTCAAGCTCGTGTACAACATTTTACAGGGGGCCGGTGCGCGGACGTTCAAGACCGACTACGTAGCTTGTCCGAGTTGCGGGCGCACATTGTTCGACTTGCAGACCGTGACAGCGGGAATCAAGTCTCGTACGGCGCACCTAAAAGGTGTGAAGATTGCCGTGATGGGTTGCATCGTCAATGGTCCCGGCGAGATGGCCGATGCGGATTTTGGTTACGTGGGTACTGCTCCCGGTAAAATTTCGCTTTGGGTGGGGAAAACGCAGGTCAAACAACACATCCCCGAGGATCAAGCGGTGGATGAACTGATTGCGCTTATCAAAGAGCACGGTAAGTGGATTGAACCGCCGACAAAGGCTGAACCGAAGGAAGTTGCGCTCAGCGCGCGTTAACGGAAGGAAGACATGAAAAGATTCATAACTGCCACGATTTTGGGTTTCCTGGCGCTCAACGCGGGCGCAATCGCGGCTGTGAACTGGGGACACGACTATGACGCGGCCCTGGCGACGGCGAAAAAGGACAAGAAGTTGGTAATGGTGGATCTATACACGGACTGGTGTGGATGGTGCAAGAAGCTCGACAAGGACACGTATAGTGACAAGGATGTCGAGGCCAAACTCACGAAGGATTTCATCGCGGTCAAGGTGAATCCCGAAAAGAGCCAGCGGGACGCGAAACTGTCCAAGGATTTCGGCACGACTGGTTATCCACACATCGTCTTTGTGGACGCCGATGGCAAGAAGGTATCCGAGATCGGCGGCTATCTACCGGCCGCTCAGTTCCTCGAGCAGTTGAATAAGATAAGCGAAAAAGCGACAAAGAAGTGACCTGCGGTCAGCCACAACCCTGGCAAATCCAGTCCTCCGAGACTCTGGCAGACTGCCGCATTTTTAAGGTGCGCAAAGATCTGGCCGTAAACCCGCGCACGGGTCAGCCGCATGAGATGTTTGTCCTCGAGCAGCCGAATTGGGTCAATGTCATCCCACTCACTCCGGACGAGCAGGTCGTCATGGTCAAGCAGTGGCGTCATGGCACTCGTTCGGTTCACCTCGAAACGCCGGGTGGCCTGATGGACGACGGTGAAACACCGGAGCAGTGCGCCCGACGCGAGTTGTTGGAAGAAACCGGGTATGACATGGGCAGTATCGTCCGCTTGGGCACGGTTCATCCCAACCCGGCAATCCAGAACAATCGGCAGTATTACATTCTCGCCAAAGACTGCCACAGGGTCTCTGACCCGAAACTCGATCTTGCTGAAGATATCGCGGTGAAGTTAGTCCCTTTGGCCGACATCCCGCAGATGATTGAAACCGGTGAAATTACCCACGGGATCGTGATTGGCGGGTTTTACTGGTTGGACCTATATCGCCAACAACATGGCTGAGCTAGTCGCCAAACTGAACGAGATGATGGCCAGCGAGTGGGCCTGCGTCCGCACCCTGCGCCGTGCCGAGTCGCTTTGCGATGATCCCGGCCAACTCGAAGTCATCAAGCGCGTGCGCAAGGATTGCAGCATCAATTGCGTCAGCCTCGCCAACATTATCCGGGGCCTGGGCGGCCGTCCGACGGACATCCCCAACGCGCGTTTCTCCCTGAAGCTTGCCGACGAATCACTGGCTGACTGTCTCGACCTTGCCCAATCCGCTCAGGAGCATATCGTGGCGGAAATTGACACGGTGTTCGGTGAACCCGAGATAAAACCCTGGCGCGATCCGCTTGCGCTTGTCCGAGAACTCCACGTCACCGACACCCGCTGGCTGAAGTCGGCCATAGTCAGTTAACCGCGCCGCTCAATACACAATTGCGGCGAAGAGGGGGTAGTCTTTGAGGCGTTCGCGGCCTTTGAGGAAGGACAATTCAATCAGGAAATCGATCTCAACGATGTTGGCGCCGAGTTGCTTGACCAACGTCGCGGCCGCCATCGCGGTACCTCCCGTGGCGAGAAGGTCGTCGACAATAATGACATTGTCGCCCTTCTTGAGGGAATCGACGTGCATCTCGCTGGTCTCGCTGCCGTATTCGAGCGTGTAGCTGGTGACGACCGTCTTATAGGGAAGCTTGCCCTTCTTGCGGACGGGCACAAACCCCACCCCCAGCTTGTAGGCGACCGCGCCCGCGAAGATGAACCCCCGAGCATCGATACCAACTACCGCGTCAATCTTTTTACCCTTCTGGCGGTCCGCAAACGAGTCGACGGCGATGCGAAACAGCCGCCCGTCATGCAGAATGGGCGTGATGTCCTTGAACAGGATTCCCTTGATCGGAAAGTCGGGTACATCACGGACAGCAGCTTTCAATTCGTCATACATGGTGGTGGCTGCCTCAATGGTTCGCAAACATGTTTTTACTGGATTGGGCTACGGAAGGGAAGCCTGAATGTGATGAAGTGCGGACTAATTCCGCGAGATGGCCTTTGGCCGGTCCTGTTTTTCCATCACCCGACGGAGCTTGGTCAATGCAATGTTCTGGATCTGGCGCACACGTTCGCGCGTAACCTTGAATTTCCGGCCCACGTCCTCGAGCGTCTTCGGCTTGTTGCCGTCGAGCCCGAAACGCAGGTTCAGTATTTCGGCCTCACGCGGCTCAAGTTCCTCCAGGATGTCCCGCACCTCCTGCCGCAGCGTCTTGTCGCGCAGCAGTTCAAATGGGGTCAACGCGTTCTCATCGCCGACGATCTCACTGAACTCCGTCGCGTCATCCTCGCCAATCGGCGCATCGAGGCTGGCGGGGCGGATACTGATGGTGCGCAATTGCGCGACCTTCGCGCGCGGGATGCCAAGCACGTCGGCCAATTCCTGGTCGGTTGGCTCGCGCCCCAGCCTTTCGCTCAGTTTGTGCCCGGCCCGCTTCATCTTGCTGATCTTATCAACCAGATGCACCGGCAAGCGAATGGTCTTCGATTGGTTTGCCAGGGCACGCTTGATCGATTGCTTGATCCACCACGCGGCATAAGTTGATAGTTTGCCGCCCTTCTTGGGGTCGAAGCGCTCGACGGCTTTCATCAAGCCGATGTTGCCTTCGCTGATGAGATCGAGCAGCGGCAGGCCGAAATTCGAGTAATCGTGGGCAATCTTGACCACGAGGCGGAGATTGGCTTTGATCATCTGCGCCCGTGCCTGCTTGTCGCCCTTCTTGATACGCGCCGCCAGGCGTATCTCATCCTTGGGGGTCAGCAGGGCAATCTGCCCGATCTCGCGCAGATAGATCTTGATCCCATTCTCACTTTCTCTATCGCGGTCGATTACCATGTCTTTCTCACGCTAAAAAAACGCCCGGCCTTTTTGGTTCGCACCAAAACTATGCGGTCACTTTGCCCTACGCAAGAACTTTCAAACCGGATGCGCGATCGCACCAGTACCCTGAGCATAAGATGTTCGAACACGCTGTTTGGTTCAAAGCAGTAGTCGGGCCACAAAAAACAGGGCCGGGAATTCCACCGGCCCTGCGCTGGTTCTTCGATTTTCGCAAAACTAACTAATCTCACGACCTTTGGCGGCTTTCACATCCTTGAGAACCGCTTGCGCTGCCGCCAGGCGCGCGATGGGAACGCGGAAGGGGCTGCAACTCACATATGTGAGTCCGATGCGATGGCAGAACTCCACCGAGGAGGGTTCGCCGCCGTGCTCGCCGCAAATGCCGAGCTTTATACCGGGGCGGGTTTTGCGCCCCTTCTCAATGGCGATCTGCATAAGCTGGCCGACGCCCGTCTGGTCAATCGCCTCGAACGGATTGCGATTGACGATTTCCAGTTCCTGGTATTGTGGCAGGAATGAACCGCTATCATCGCGGCTCATGCCAAGCGTGGTCTGCGTCAGGTCGTTGGTGCCAAAGCTAAAAAATTCCGCGTCCTTGGCAATCTCGTCGGCGCAGAGCGCACCGCGTGGGATTTCGATCATCGTGCCGACCAAATAGTTGATCCGGGATTTCTTCTCTCCCATGACCTGCTTGGCGGTACGATGGACGATCTCCAACTGGTTCTGCAGTTCCTTCGGGAAGCCGACCAGCACAATCATGATTTCGGGCTTCACGGGGATGCCTTCCTTCCGCACCTTGATGGCCGCTTCGATGATGGCGCGGGTCTGCATTTCGGTGATTTCGGGAAAGGTGATGCCGAGCCGGCAGCCGCGATGACCGAGCATCGGGTTGGCCTCATGCAACGCCGCCACGCGGGCGGCGACTTTCTCGGGACTGATGCCGAGTTTGTGCGCGGTCTCGCGCTGCATTTCGCCATCGTGCGGCAGGAATTCGTGCAGTGGCGGATCCAACGTGCGGATCGTCACGGGATGACCTTTCATCGCGCGGAAAATGCCCGCGAAATCGTCGCGCTGCAGCGGCAACAACTTCTGGAGCGCGGCCACGCGAGCTTCCCTTGTTTCGGCGAGGATCATCTCGCGCATGGCATAAATACGGTCGCCTTCGAAGAACATGTGTTCGGTGCGACATAAGCCGATTCCCGCCGCGCCGAATGCGACGGCATTGGCCGCCTGATCAGGCTGATCGGCATTCGTGCGGATACCCAGCCGGCGGATTTTGTCGGCCCATTTCATCAGCTTGTCGAACCGCTGATAGGTCGGGGCCTGCCTGGGGTCGAGTGTCTTGGCGATGAGTACTTGCGCGACTTCGCTCGGGGCGGTCTTGAGTTCGCCCTCATAAACTTCGCCGAGCGTGCCGTCGATGGAGATGAAGTCACCCTCCTGGATCGTGCGGCCACCGACGTTCATGACCCGCGCCGTGTAATCCACCACGATATCGGCCGCGCCGCACACGCAGATTTTGCCCATCTGACGGGCCACCAACGCCGCGTGCGACGAAACGCCGCCGCGCGCCGTGAGAATACCTTCGGCGGCAATCATGCCCCGCAAATCTTCCGGGCTGGTTTCCACACGGCAGAGCAACACGCGTTCGCCCTTGTGGGCGCGATCCACAGCGTCTTCGGCGTTAAACACCACCTTGCCGGAGGCAGCGCCAGGGCCTGCCGCCAGGCCTTTGCAGAGTAAACGGCCCGCTTTCACCGCTGCGTCTCGGTCCTTGCGGTCGAAGATGGGCGCGAGCACCTGCGTGAGCGAATCCGCCGGCACGCGGCGAACCGCTTCCTTCCAGTCGATGACCTTTTCCTCCACCATCTCCACCGCGATACGCACCGCGGCCAGGCCGGTGCGTTTGCCGTTGCGGGTCTGGAGCATGTAGAGTTTGTTGTCTTCGACGGTGAACTCGAAATCCTGCATGTCCTTAAAGCGCGTCTCCAGGGTTTTGCAGACGGTCACAAGTTCGGCGTGCGCCTTGGGCATTTCCTGTTTCAATTTGGCAATCGGCTGTGGCGTGCGGGTGCCCGCGACGACGTCTTCGCCTTGCGCGTTGATCAGGTATTCGCCATAAAACACCTTCTCACCAGTGGCCGGATCGCGGGTGAACGCCACGCCTGTCGCGCTGGTGTCGCCGAGATTGCCGAACACCATCGTCTGGACGTTGACGGCGGTGCCCCATTCGTGCGGAATGTGGTACTTGCGGCGATAGACGATCGCTCGATCGTTCATCCACGAGCCAAACACGGCGCCAACGGAACCCCAGAGTTGTTTGACGGGTTCTTGCGGAAATTCCTTGCCCGTGCGTTTGCGAATCAGGTCCTTGAAGCGATCGACGAGGATGTGCAGTTCCTTGGCGCCGAGCTCCGTGTCCTCTTTCACGCCGACCTCGTGCTTGAGCTGTTCCATCACTTCGTCGAACGGTTCATGCTCGTCGCGGCCGGTGTTCTGGACGCCCATGACCACGTCGCCGTACATCTGGACGAAACGGCGATAGCAGTCCCACGCCCATCGCGCATTCCCCGACTTGCGGGCGACGACTTCGACGGTGTCATCATTCAGGCCGAGATTCAGGATCGTGTCCATCATGCCCGGCATCGATTCGCGCGCGCCCGAGCGGACGGAAACCAACAACGGATTCTGTTTGTCGCCGAACTTCTTGCCGGTGACACCTTCGAGTTTCGCGAGGGCCGCATTGACCTGGTCCGTTAGTGTCTTCGGATAGCTCTTCTTGTTCTCGTAATAGTAGGTACAAAGCTCTGTCGTGATCGTGAATCCCGGAGGGACGGGCAGGCCGATCCGCGTCATCTCATGCAGGTTCGCGCCTTTGCCGCCAAGCAACGCCTTCTGTGAGCCGTTACCGTCCGCTTTGCCGCCGCCGAAAAAATAAACGTACTTCACCGCTTTTTTGCCTGAACTTTTCGATTTCTTAGCCATGTTCGTAAGACTTCCTCTTGTGAGTTTGTACTGCCCAAAGGCAGGAACTGACCTCCAGCTAAACGGGGAGAAACTTAGCGTCAAAAGTTTACCAAACCCGCCCCCCCTGTCAACGTTCCTTTCCGCAAACTGCTAGCGCCATCGTCATTCGGACGGATAGGCTCTGTTGCCTTTGGACAAAGCTTGTGAGGCGGCTCAGATTCTGGTAACAACGCGAAATGAGAGTTATGGAATACAAGATCGCCACCGCTTCGTCCCCGGAGAGCCTGGTTGCCGAAGTGAACAAGCTTGTCAAAGACCGCTGGCAACCCTGCGGCGGAATGTGTGTGTCTCGTGAAACGGTCTCGGGAATCATGCAATCCTTCATGCAACCTATGGTTCGCGAGCCGAAAAAGCACGTGGGACGGTTGTTGCCCCAGCAGACTGCCGGTTCGTAGCGCAGGGCGTCTGGACTTTGGCAACGGGGTCAATTCTTGGCCCTCTTGGCGGCTCTAGGGCAGGTGCACATAGGAAGCCCCGGCTTGCACAGGCTTGACTCCGGTCGGCAGATTGTTCCCCGTAAGCGCGATTTCTTCGCCAGGCACACCACTCACTCCCACGAACACCGCCGTCCCCGGGTTAGGCCCTGCTGCGGTGATAAAGACGTGCTTGGTTTTCTCCAGTCCGATAGCGGCCAGCTTCGTTCCCGCGGGACCGCCGCTGAAACCACTGATAGAAAGATCCTCGACGCGCCCGGCATAGATAGCGTGTCGATCTTGCGGCGCTGCCTCAGTGTCCCAGATGACGCGCATATCACGCAGGTCCAGGCCGCGGATATTCGCGAAAATGAACGCTGCCGGCACGGGGCCATAATCCGCCTCCGGCGTAGCGGCGCGAATTTTGCCAACCCCGCGCGGTTTATGCTCTTTCGCGACCGTCTCGAATCCGGTGACGCGCATAAGGATATTGTGGAAGCTCAGGTTCTCCAGCGGGCGCTCCGGCCCGCCGGCGACCAGCACCCGGCCTTTGCCGCGGATACTGATGTCGCTGAAGCTCACGTCGCGGATGCGCCCCAGGGCCGAGCCTTCGCCGCGCCGTTCGAGGTCGAGGAAAATGGGATACTCCGACCGCGAACGTGTGCGGCCTGTTCGCGCATTCTCGAACGCGACCGACGTGTCGATCGTGATATTCGCGAAACGGATGCCTTCGACGAGCCCCCCGTCCTTGATGTACATCGCGATGCCGTACCGGGTCCCGGTGATCACGCAGTTCGCGAAAGTGCAATCCCGGAAATCACCCCAACTCGCCGTGCCCAGCTTGATCGCTGAGTCGTCGCTGATCAGGACGCAATTGGCCACGGTGACGTTTTCGCAGGCCTGCGCCGTCGTGGCCTCGGGACGTTTGTCCGTCTTCAGGCAAATCGCGTCGTCGCCTGTCTCGATGTACGAATCCGAGATGAACACGTTGCGGCTCGCATCCGGGTCGATGCCGTCCGTGTTCGGGCTGTCCATGTCGCTGATCATCGAAATACCGTGAATGTACACGCCGTCGCAGTTCCAGGGACGGATGCCCCAGCCGGGCGTGTTGCGAATCCGCACGTCGCGAATGTGCACGTTGCGGCAACCGACCAGTTCGATCAACGGGCTCGGGCGTTTTTCAATCGGCCTGAATTCGCGTCCCCAAAACGCGTCACCGTTGCCGTTGATCGTGCCGTCGCCCTCGATCGCGATGTTCTCGGCGTCCTGCGCGTAGATCAGATGGAACGGCTTGTAGTCTTCAATGCGCCGGCTGCCCCACAGCGTCGCGCCGGGCGACAGGTGGAGGGTCACATTGCTCTTCAGGACAATCGTTCCCGTCAGAAAGTTGCCGGGCGGGAGGTAAACCATGCCACCGCCGGCCTGCGCGCAGACATCGATGGCTTTCTGGATGGCGCCGCCGTCGTTGGTGACCCCATCGCCCCTCGCTCCATAGGACTTCGGGTCAAAAACCGAGCGCGGTAGTTCCGCCGCCAGGGCTGTCCACGACGCCAGGATGATCGCGATACCGACAAGTTTCATAAGAAGCCTTTCGCAGGAGCGCGCCAACACCCGGGCATTGTAGAAGGCGCTTCGGGCCTGTCCAGCCCTTAGACGCGCCAGCGGGCCTGCGTACCGGCCCGCCGTAGGCCTCCATGATTTGAGTTCGTTTTGGTCTCGCCGGCAGCCGAAACCCGCTATAAACCCCCTAAAATGGGTTCGTTTTTCGAAAACGAACCCATTTGCAAACGCTGCTGCAAACGGCATAAGTTCGTATGAATAAGATGGATACAGTACAAAATGTCCCGAAAATAAATGGGTTCGTTTCGCAGAAAACATGTTTTGGCGCCTCTCCCCGTCCGTTGTAGCTACGCTCCGTGGACGCGATTCGCCACACAGCGGCTTTGTCGGTGCTATCCATAAATCCACGCATGAATCCTAACTCAACCTCCCAAAACCCGTGAGTGAGCTTTGGAAGGTTTGGGAGCTTTGGAAGCTTTTTGGTTTACTTTCCCTTCGCCAAGGGCGGTCTTATAGCCCAGCCTCTCCTTGATCGTGTCGTGATTGACCGGGGGAGGCGTTCAGGGGTACAATGCCCACACAGGCAAGGTTCCGGGGCGGCTGTGCCCGAACCGCACAACCTCAGAAAAAGCAATTTTTATTATGATCAAAAGCATCAAACTCATGGCCGGTCTGTTTACCTGTTTTTGCCTTGTGGGCCCTGTATTGGCTTGGAACGGGGAAGGGCACATGGTCGTGGCGCAGATCGCCTATAACCATCTCGACGCTGCCGTAAAGGCCAAGTGCGACGCCCTCATCGCGGTGCCGGTCTATCACTCGAGTTCCGCCAACAGCAATTTTGTGACCGCGGCCTGCTGGGCGGACGATATTAAAAGTTTCACGTCGGCGTACAGTGACTCGCACTACATTGACATCCCTATCAGTCTCGATGGCTATCCGACCAACGGGGTTGTCAACGACCCATCCAATGTTGTCGTGGCTATCCGATCCTGCATTATCACATTGCAAGACCCAACTCAGTCGCTCAGCAACCAGGCCACCGCCTTGCGTTTTCTAATCCACTTCTGCGGGGACATTACACAGCCCCTCCATTGTTCCACAGGTGTGACTACTAACCAGCCTGCCGGTGACGCCGGTGGCAACAGTTTCAACCTTACCGGCACATGGAGTGAACTCCATGCTCTTTGGGATGCTGGCGGTGGCTATCTCTCTGACTCCGTGACGCGTCCGTTCACGGCCGCCAGCCAGGCCATCATCACCAACAAGGCCGCTGCCGTGGAAGCTGCCTACCCGTACAGCGCCAGTATCGGTTCGATTCCCGACCCGATGCCCTGGGCCTTGGAAGGACGGGGACTCGCAGCGACGGTATCCTATGTCGGGATCACCAACGGCACTTCTCCTACAGCCAGCTACCTCGCTACCGCTCAAAGCACCACCGTGCAGCGCATGGCCATTGGTGGCCAACGCCTCGCCAAGTTACTGAGCACGATCTACGTGACCAACGCTCCCGCTTTGACATCCGTGATCATCACCAATAGCCAATTCGGTCTTTCGTGGGGCTCTGTTTCGAGCAGGATCTACCGCGTTCAGTGGAAGCAACTGCCCACGGACGCGGCGTGGAACGATCTGACCGATATCACCGCGTCAGCCACCTCGGTTTCATTCGCCGACCCGGTCGCGCAACCGCAGCGATTTTACCGCGTCGTCGTGGTGAACTAGGCCCGCCGTTCGGTCCGGGAATTGTTGGGTAGCAGGCTCGGCTCCCAGCCACTCGACACATTCCCCAAACTCTGGTAAGCAATTATGGCTCTTATGAACCTCCGCAATGACATTCTCCGCAAGGTCAGCCGTATTGTGATCAAGCTCGGTACGGGCTTGCTCACCGATGCGCAGAACCGTCTTTCGTTGCCGCAGATCGAGCAGATCGTCGCGCAATTGGCCGCACTCCATGCGGCAAAGAAGCAGATCATCGTGGTTTCCTCGGGGGCCATCGGCGCGGGGATGTCGGAACTGGGAATCAAGCAGCGCCCCAAACGGCTCGATGAACTCCAGGCCGCGGCCGCCATCGGACAGAGCAAGTTGATGGCGGTTTACGACCGCTTATTCGGTAACTCCGGCATCACCGTCGCGCAGGTGCTACTCACACACGACGATTTGAAGAACCGCACGCGCCACCTCAACGCCCATAACACGCTTGCCACCTTGCTTGCCCGTGGCGTCGTTCCCATCATCAATGAGAACGACACGGTCGCGGTGGACGAGATCAAGTTCGGTGACAACGACCGGCTCGGCGCGTTGACCGCTACCCTCATCGATGCGGATCTACTGATCATCCTCTCGCACGTCGAGGGATTGTTGGACGAACAAAAGCGCGTCGTGGCGACCGTATCGGAGATACGCGAAATCGAATCGCTGGCGCGTGACACGGACCGCTTGACGAGCGTTGGCGGTATGAAATCGAAAATCGACGCCGCGAAGATCGCCACCCGCGCCGGTATCCCCCTCGTGATTGCGAACGGCAACCGCGCGCATGTCGTGCGGGACGTGCTGGCCGGGGAGGAAGTTGGAACGATCTTCCTGCCGCACGCGGACAAGCTGGCAAGCCGTAAACGCTGGATTGCGTTCTTCCAACATCCTGCGGGTAAGGTAGTTGTGGATGAAGGCGCAAGGGAGGCGCTCTGTGAGAATGGCAAGAGCTTGCTGGCCAAGGGCATTGTCTCGACGGAAGGCGAGTTTGCGGAAGGCGACGTCGTCAGTATCTGCGACAAAAATCAGGTTGAATTTGCGCGCGGCCTGGCGAAGGTTGGCGGCATCCTAATCAAGTCCGCCACTGGCGTGGTGATTCATCGGGACGACATGGTGATTCTCTAAATGGACCTGAAGCAACAAATTCGAGCGTTGGCCGAGCGTTCCCGCGACGCCTCGCGCGCATTGGCCAAACTCGACGCGCTAAAGAAAAACTCGCTGCTCTACGCGATGGCGGATGGGATTGAAAAGTCCACCGCCCGCATCCAGGCCGCCAACGCGAAGGACATCGAAGCCGGTAAGAAAGCCGGTCTCTCGCCGGCCATGCTCGACCGTCTGACACTCACCGACAAGCGCATCAGCGAAATGGCCAAGGGCGTGCGTGAGGTCGCCGCGTTACCGGATCCCGTCGGTAAGACCATCAGCGAGTGGACCCGCCCGAACGGAATCCGCATCCAGAAAGTGCGCGTGCCCATCGGCGTCATCCTGATCATTTACGAGTCCCGCCCGAACGTCACCGCGGACGCCGGTTGCCTCTGCTTCAAGACCGGTAATGCCGTGATCCTGCGCGGTGGTTCGGAGGCCATCCATAGCAATCTGGCCATCGCCGATGCGATGAATGTCCCCGGCCTGCCGGCGAACAGCATCAGCGTGGTCCCCACGACCGACCGCGCGGCCATCGACGAATTGCTCCAACTCGACGAGTTGATCAACCTCTGCATCCCACGCGGCGGGGAAGGGCTGATCCGCGCCGTCGCGGAAAAATCACGAATTCCCGTCATCAAACACTACAAGGGTGTTTGTCATGTTTACGTCGACCGTGATGCCGATTTCGACATGGCGGAGAAAATTGTCGTGAACGCCAAATGCCAGCGTCCCGGCGTCTGCAACGCCGTCGAGACGCTGCTTATCGACGAGAAAATCGCCGACCAGTTCCTCCCACGCATCGCCAGATCTCTCGCCGAGAAGAAAGTCGAACTGCGGGGAGATGAACAGACCCGAAGTCTCGTGTCAGGTGTGAAACCCGCAACCGAAGACGACTGGTATGCCGAGTACCTCGAACTTATCCTCGCTGTCCGTGTGGTCAACGGAGTAGGGGAGGCCATCGACCACATCACGAAATACGGCTCGGCCCACAGCGATGCCATCGTCACGGCCAACAAGGCAACAGCGGAGAAATTCCTCCGCGAAGTGGACAGTTCCAGCGTGTTCTGGAATGCCAGCACGCGCCTCGCCGACGGCGGTCAGTACGGCTTCGGCGCCGAGATCGGCATCTCCACGGATAAGCTCCACGCCCGCGGCCCGATGGGCCTGGAAGAATTGACCAGCTACAAGTTCGTTGTCGTCGGCGACGGCCAGTTGCGCGAATGACGACTGAAGTTACAGCATTGCAGCGGGCGCAGTATGTCCGTGACCAAATGCCCGCGCACGGGATGTTTACCGGCGCGACATGGCGCATCTCCCCGGAAGCTTTCCCGATTTCGCAGGAACTCGTGGCGAAGCTCGAAGCGCTCGGTCCCCAACTGCTGGCCTTCTACCGCGCCTGTAACGTGATGTACCGCCACAGCGTGCAGGGCAAGTTGCCGCCCTGGATCGCGGAGTATCTTGATGCGGGCAAGCCGAAGGAACTCATCGAATTGTCGCGGCGCGAGCGGTTCAAGAGCCACGTCCCCCGCGTGATCCGTCCGGACGTGATTCTCACCAATGACCACTTCTTCATCACCGAACTCGATTCCGTGCCCGGCGGGATTGGCCTAACGGGCTGGCTCGGCAAGACATACACGGAGCTGGGCGATGCGGTCGTGGGCGGCGCGCACGGGATGATGGAAGGGTTCGATGCGATGCTGCGCGCGGAAGCGAAGAGCGAAGAACCTGTGGCCGTCGTTGTGGTCTCTGAGGAGGCGGCAGCGTATCGGCCTGAGATGGAGTGGCTCGGCCAGCAAATTGGCTTCCGGGTCGTGCGACCGGAAGAATTGGTGAATTTGGACAAGACAGCAGTCGTCTATCGCTTCTTCGAATTATTCGATTTGCCGAACATCCCGAACGCGAACGTGCTGACGGAAGCCGCCGTGCATGGGCAAGTGGCGGTGACACCGCCTTTCAAGCCCCAACTCGAAGAGAAAATGTTGTTCGCCTTTCTTTGGATGGAGCAATTGCGACCGTTCTGGCGCGAACACCTTGGCGAACAAAACCTGGCGGCTTTGCGTGAAGTCTTCCCCTATACGTGGATCGTTGACCCAACGCCATTGCCGCCCCACGCGGTGATTCCCGAACTCGGCATTCACGATTGGCGCGAGATGGGCAGGTTCTCGCAGAAGCAGCGCGAGTTGGTCCTGAAAATCTCGGGCTTCAGCGAACACGCCTGGGGCAGCCGCGGTGTGTATGTGGGTCACGATTTGCCCGCCGGCGAATGGGCGGAAGCCATTGACCAGGCGCTGGCTGGTTTCGCGACGCATCCCTTCATCCTCCAGCGCTTCGAAAAATCAAAGCTCTTCGAGGCGCAGTACATCGATTTCGAGGCGAACGAAGTGCGGACGTTTGGCGCGCGGGTGCGGCTCTGCCCGTACTACTTCGTGGTGGGCGACGACGCGAAGCTCGGTGGCATCCTGGCCACGGTTTGCCCCGCCGATAAAAAAATCCTCCACGGCATGCCCGACGCGGTCATGGCGCCATGCCGCCTCCAGTAGGCGGATTTCCCTCTGAAGTTGTAGGCCGCGTGCCCCCACGCGGCGGGGTTCGGTGTTTTCAACGGCCTCTTGACGCTCCACCGATTGCCAGTGTACCTTGGCGGCGCGTTCGATGCGGGCGTAGCATAGTGGTAATGCGCCAGCCTTCCAAGCTGGTGAGGTGGGTTCGATTCCCATCGCCCGCTCCAACCCGCGCCGTAATTGACCCGCTTTACCAAAGAAGGTATAGAATGCCCGCCATGAATCATGCATACCGCTGGGGGTTGTTGGCGGCGCTACTGGGTGGAACGGCCGTCCGCGCGGAAGGCACGCCGAAAATCCAGTTCGACCGCACAAGCTACGATTTTGGCGTGACCTCGCTCGTTGAATCGGTGACTGGGACATTTACCTTCCAGAACACCGGTGACGCCGACCTGGAGTTGGAGAAACCCAAACCAAGCTGTGGCTGCACGGTGGCCAGCTTCACATCGGAGAAGTTGCGGCCCGGGGAAAAGGGGGAGCTGGTGTTCACGATCCAACTCGGTACGGCAGCCCACCAGCGCTTGTCGAAACTGATCACCGTCTCTTCCAACGATCCGGAGCATCCCGTTCTGCAATTGGGGATCATGGTCCAAACCAAATCGGTGCTGACCGCAGAACCGCCGTCGATCAACCTGGGCACACTGCGGTTGGGCGCGGTCACAAATGCCACCGTGATGATCCGTCGCAACGACGGCAAGAAATTGACGATCACCAAAGTCGAAGCCTCCAGCGACCTGATGGCCGCCACGGCCAAACCCACGGGAGACGGGGACCCGCAGGCGGCGCGTCTTCAGGTTGAATTCAAAGCGACGGGTCTTCCCCGTCGTTTCAGCGAACAGATTCGCTTGTCCACCGACGACTCGGTTGGGGCCGTCCTGACAGTTTTTGTCAGCGCCCGGCTACTGGGTGACATTGAATTGGAGCCGGAGACGCTGTCTTGGGGGATGCCGGACCCGACCAATTGGAAGGACGAAGACACGGAGGTCATCCTGTCACGGAGCATCATCATCACCTCCCGGCAAACCGAGCGGCCGCTGCTGTTGCGGAACGTTTCCTGCAGCCGTAAGGAGGTTGAGGTCAAGCTTGTGACCCTGCAAAAGGGCCAGGAGTATGAAATCGTGGCGACGTTGCCGAAGCGGCTCACGAAGACCCTGGAAGGCACCATCAACTTCGAGACGAATCTACCGAGCCTGCCAAAGGTCGAAGTGCCGCTGACCATCAGCGTTTGGACCCCGTAAAAGAGCTGTCCGAATCAAGGCGACGGTTCGAAAGTCACAAACCCGCTCTCATTAGTCCCCAAGAAGAACCCGGATCCGAAATTCTGCTTCTGCAGGATCGCCCCCTGATATGGCACCGTGCTCCCGTTGTCGGCCCGACGGAACTTGCCCTTGAATAAGCCGGTTGGCGTCGTGATCTTCATAGTGAGATTCGTGCTGAATACGAGATTGCCGGTGGTCAGCGTGACATGATTGCCCTGCACGGCCGGTAGATTACCGTTACCAAAGTTGACGACCGCGTTATTGTTTGCGTTGGCCACGGATATCACACTGTCTCCCGGCAGTGGCCGCACGTACTCTGAACCCACCAGGCCGATGTCGTCCGCGAACCCCGCCGGGTAGAACGCATCAGCTGCGGACGCCGGTTTCGACCAGTGCAACGAGGCGTCCAAATCGCTCACGGCGACGATATTGCTGTGCGTAATCCATCCGAACACAGCGCCCAGCCCCTTGTACAGCGGCACGTACAATGGCCACGTGCCATGCTTGGAGATGGGCACCGTCTGTTTAAACTTCTGGCCGTCGCCGGTCACACCCGACAGGCCAACAGTGCCCGGCGCCTTGATTAGGATGGCGCCAAAACCGTCGCCTTGCGGCACACTTTCCACCGTGTTCGTCGTGTCCGCCGCCAACAGCACCGTGTACCGGTGGCCCGCAAAGGGCGAAGCCGTTGTCTTGGTGAACACCGCGCGGTCCGCCACCAGTACTGCGGTAACACCCGCCTCCGTTACAGTGCCGGTTACTTGATCTGAACCGAACCCGTCCAGATGCAGATTTGCCGTCAACGCGCTTCCCGCCAGACGCGGGATGTTGACGGTGGCGTTGCCGAGCTTGTCAAAGAGGCCCGCGAACGAGTTCTTCACTGTGCCCTGCTGGAACGTGCCGCTGAACGCGCCCGTCGTACTGACCTTCATGACCACCAGCCCGCTGTTGGCAAACGTCGCTGGTTCACTGAGTCCCAAACCGTAGTACGTGCCCGTCATCTTCACAAACAGGTTGGTATCGACGACCGTGATAAAGTTCGCCTTGGTAACTGTATCGGTGCCACCCAACCCGATGGCCGACAGGCTGACGGTGAACACGCCGGAGTTGGTGTAGGTGTGTGTCGGGCTTGCCGTCGTGCTGGTCGAGCCGTCGCCAAACGTCCACTGCCTTCCAATAATGCTGCCCGTCGATTCATCGGTGAACGTCACTGCCAATGGCAACAGTCCCACGGTTGGTGTCGCGTCAAACGCCGCCACCGGAATGATCGCGCCAATGGCTGTGACCGTTCCGGTTGCGCTGCCGCCATTAGCACTGGCGAATACGACAGTGCCGGTGAACGCACCGGCCGCACCGGGCGCGCATTGCACAACCACGTTGGCTGAGCCTCCTCCAGACACCGCAAAGGTACTACCGGATGCAATCGTGAAGGCGGTGCCACTCACCGATGCGGTTCCGTTGCTGACCGCCGTCTGGCCGGTATTGCTGACCGTAAACGTTTGGGACTTTGTCGATCCCACCGACACCACGCCGAGGTCCGCGCTTGTGGGGCTCACGGCGATGCGGCCAGGCGTCAGACCGCTGCCGCTCACCGTATTGGTGGATGCCCCGCCGTTGCTGCTGAAGATCACCGAGCCAGTAACGCTGCCGGCGAAGGCCGGTGCAAACGCAATGCTGACGGTGCCGGTCGCCCTGCCCGGGACGGTGTAGGGGCTACCCGCGGCGACCTGGAACGGGCCTACAGCCGCCGCCGTGCCGTTCAACGGCAGATCACCGGGATTGAAGACCGTGAAGTTTAGCAGATTCGTCAGGCCGATGGTCACGGAATTGAAGTTCAAAGCACCCGGGGTAACGACCAGTTGCGGCGGATTGACACCGACGATGTACGCCGCTTTCGTGTTCGTGCTCACCCCGACGGGGCCGGCTACTATCAACTGCACCGTATTACTGCCGGCCAGCGTGTATAGGTGTGTCACACTCGTCGCCAGCGTATTTGTCACGCTGCCATCGCCAAACTTCCAGGAGCGGTTTGTGATCGTACCCGTCGAAGCATCCGTAAACGTTACCGCCAATGGCACCGCTCCGTTCGTCGGTGTCCCGCTAAAAATGGCAATCGGCACGATCGCGCCCGTGCCGGTGACCGGGTTCGTCGATCCTCCGCCATTGGCGCTGTTGAAAATAACCGCGTTTGTGAACGCGTTCGCGCTCGACGGCGCAAACCGCACCACCACGTTCGTCGACGACCCACCGGCCAGCCCAAACGTGTTGCCGGCCACGATGCTAAAGGGCGCGCCCACCGCAGCCGTTCCATTACTTACGGTCGTTTGACCGGTATTGCTGACGACAAACACCTGCTGTGACGCCGCCACCGTAGCGACAGTGCCGAAGTCGAGCGCCGCCGGGCTGAACGCCAGATTGCCGGGGGTGAGCCCGACGCCGGTCACCGCATTGGTCGACAGGCCGCCGTTGCTGGTAAAGACAACGTTGGCATTGAATGTCCCAGATCCGGTCGGCGTGAACGCCACGGATATCGTCCCGGTTTGGTGGGCCGCGACGACGACCGGACTGCCGGAAGTAAAGAACGGTGCCGACGTGGTCGTTGTGTTGGTCAGCGGCAAGTCACCGGTATTGGTCACAGAGAACGACATCGTGTTCGTCAATCCGATGGTGACCGAACCAAAGTCCAGACTGCCCGGGTTGACCGCCAGATGCGGTGGGTTGACGGCCACGATCAGGTTCGCTTGCGTGTTCGTGCTCACGCCGACCGGTCCACTCGTGATCAGGCGGACCGTGTTCGTGCCCGGGACGGTATAAGTGTGCGTGAAATTCGTGGTGGCTGTGGTCAGTGTTCCACCGTCGCCAAAACTCCAGAATCGGTTGGTGATCGTGCCCGTTGAATTGTCGGTAAACGAGACGATCAACGGGATCGCGCCAAACGTCGGCGTAGCCGTGAAGCTCGCCGCCGGCACGACCGCGCCATTGCCGGTCACGGTGTTGGTCACACTGCCGCCGTTGGCGCTGTTGAAGACTACCTGGCCGTTGAAACTGCCAAACGCGACCGGCGCGAATTGCACGACGACATTTGACGACACGCCGGCCGGCAGGTTGAATGCCGCGCCCGCGGCGATGGTGAACGGCGCGCCGCTCGCGGTCACCGTGCCGTTGCTCACGGTTGTGCCGCCGCTGTTCGTCACGGTGAAGATCCGTTGTGACACCGTCCCGGTTGCAACGACGCCGAAGTCCAGCGCCGCCGGTGACACGCCAATCTGTCCGGGGGTCAGGCCCACCCCGCTGACGGCATTCGTAGACAATCCGCCGTTACTGTTGAAGAAGATGCTGTTATTGAATGTTCCGCCCGCTGTTGGCGCAAAGACCACCGTCACCGCGCCGGTCTGGCCGGGGAGGACATTGAAGGGCGTACCGCCAGTGACCGCAAATGGTGTGGGCACGCTGGCCGTGCCATTCAGGGCCAGGTCACCGGTATTGATGACCGAGAATGTCAGCGTATTCGTTAGCCCAATGGTCGCCGGACCAAAATTGGCGCTGGCGGGACTGACGGTCAATTGGGGCGGGTTCATGACCGCGATGAGATTCGCTTGTGTGTTCGTGCTTACACCGACCGGGCCGGCCACGATCAGGCGGACAGTGTTCGTGCCCGCCGAATTGTAGGTGTAAGTGAAGCTGGTCGACGCTGTCGCCAGCGTTCCACCATCGCCAAAGCTCCAAATCCGGCTGTTGATCGTCCCGGTTGAATTGTCCGTGAACGTCACCGTCAACGGCGTCAACCCGCTGGTTGGTGACGCGGTAAAGCTCGCGACCGGTATGACGGCACCCGTGCCGGTAACCGTGTTCGTCGAGCGGCCGCCGTTCGCGCTCGTAACGATAACGGCATTAGTGAAACCGTTCGCCGTGGCGGGCGCGAACTGCACCGTCACGTTGACGGCCGCACCGCCAGCCAGGTTGAAAGTGCCCCCTGACAGAATGCTGAACGGACCGCCCGTTACCCCGGCCGTGCCGTTGCTGACGGTCGTCTGACCGACGTTGCTGACCGTGAAGACGCGTTGCGACGCGCTCCCGGTCGCCACCGTGCCAAAGTCAAGGGAAGCGGGACTGACCAGCAACTGGCCCGCCGTCTGGCCGACACCAGCTACACTGTTCGTGGATATGCCGCCGTTGCTGCTGAAGATGACGCTGTTGTTGAATGTTCCCGCCGACGTCGGCACAAACCGCACCGTGATGGTGTTCGTGTGTCCCGGCGCGACGGTATACGGGCTGCCAGACACGATGCCAAATGGGGCGGAGACGGCCGCCGAGCCGTTGAGGCTGAGATCACCGGCGTTGGCGACGGCGAACGTCAACGTGTTTGTCAGGCCAACCGTGATCGAACCAAAATCCCGGCTGGCCGGGGTGACAACCTGTGTGGCCGGTTTCACCACGACGATGAGGTTCGCCTGCGTGTTTGTACTCGCGCCGACCGGCCCGGACACGACCAATCGGACCGTGTTGGTTCCCGACACTGTGTAGGTATGAGTCACGCTGGTCGCGGTCGTAATCGTGCCGGCGCTGTCGCCGAAATCCCAGGTCCGTGAGGCTATTGTGCCGGTGGAGTTGTCGGTGAATGTCACCAGCAACGGCATCGGACCGAACGTCGGCGCCGCACTGAATGCCGCGACCGGCACGATCGCGCCGCTGCCACGGACGGTGTTGGTGGAATTGCCGCCGTTGTCACTGGTGAAGATGACGTTGTTGGTGAATCCATCTCCCGTCAGCGGTGCGAATTGCACGACAACGTTCGTGGATTCACCGGGGGCGATGTCAAACGTCGCGCCAGACAGAACCGTATACGGGCCACCAGTAACGGATGCCACCCCGTTTGATATAACCGTGCCACCGCTATTGGTGACGACGAACGTGCTCTGGGCGACCGTTCCGGTCACCAATATGCCGAAATCAATCAATGTCGGAGAGACGCTGATCTGGCCGGGCGTGAGGCCCGTGCCTACCAGTTCGTTGGTGGAGATACCTCCGTTGCTGTTGAAGATCACATTGCCGACGAAGACCCCACCCGCCAACGGCATGAAGCTTACCGTCACGGTTCCCGTCAGGCCCGGTCCAACAGAGTACGGGGTACCATTGGTGATGGCATACGGCGCTGCGGTCGCCGCCGTGCCGGAAAGCGTGATCTGACCGGCGTTGATGACGGAGAATACCACGCTATTGGTATTGCCAATCGTGACGCCGCCGAAATCGACGCTGGCTGGGCTGACAACGAGGGTCGCTGGTTTGAGCGCAATAATGAGATTGGTTTGGGTGGTGCTACTCACACCCAGTGGTCCGGTGACGGTCAACTGCACGGTATTCGTGCCCGGGACCGTGTAGGTATGGACGACGTTGGTTGCCGGGGTATTTGTCGTGGTGCCATCGCCGAAGTTCCACGCGCGGGTGGCGATCGTGCCCGTTGAATTGTCGATGAAAGTGACCGGCAACGGAGCCCCGCCGATCGTTGGATTCGCGCTGAAACTCGCGACCGGCACGGTGGCGGCGGCGCCGCGCACGACGTTGGTTGAACTACCACCGTTCGCACTGTTGAAAACAACATTGTTGGTGTATCCACCATCGCTACCCGGGGCGAATCGCACCGCGACGTTCGTGGAAGCCCCTCCAGCCAGCGTGAACGGACTCCCGGAAACAATACTGAACGGCGCTCCGCCTGCGGTCGCCGTGCCGTTGGAAACCGTTGTCTGGCCGGCGTTGGTCACCACAAACACTTGTTGCGTATTCGTGCCAGTTACGATGGTGCCAAAATCGAGGACTGCTGGGTTGACGACGATGTGCCCCGCCGTGATGCCGGTGCCGGTCAACGCATTGGTGGAAGCACCGCCGTTGCTACTGAAAACTGCGCTCCCACTGATGGGACCGGTTGTGGTCGGAGTAAAGGCCACGGTGACGGTCCCAGTCTTGCCGGGTAGCACGGTGTATGAACTGCCGGCGCTGATGGCAAATGGTGTCGCGGTCGTGACGGTACCGGTCAGGGTCAGATCGCCGGGATTGATGACTGAGAACGTCTGTGTGTTGGTCGCGCCGACGGTGACCTGGCCGAAATCGCGACCGAGTGGACTGATGATAAGCTGGGGCGGGTTCAGCGAGACAATGTACGCTGGCCGCGTGTTGGTGCTGACGCCCAGGGGACCGGTCACGATGAGCCGGACTGTGTTCGTGGCGGCGATTGTGTAGGTGTGCACGACATTGGTGGCGGTTGTGTTGGTCGTTGCGTTATCGCCGAAATCCCAGAACCGATTGGCGATTGTGCCCGTTGAGGCGTCGCTGAAGGTCACCACCAGCGGCACCGGACCAGTGGTTGGCGTCCCGGTGAAGCTCGCGACCGGCACGATTGCGCCGGTGCCGGTCACGGCATTTGTGGACGGACCACCATTGGCGGTGCTGAAGATCACAGTATTCGTGAACCCACCCGTCGACGAGGGATTGAAGCGCACCACAACGTTGGTCGAGCCGCCCGGCGGTACGCTGAAGGTGTTGCCGGACACAACGCTGAACGGTGCGCCCGACGCAGTAGCGGTGCCGTTGCTGACGGTCGTACCGCCGCTGTTGGTCACGGTGAAAACCGCCTGCGAACTCGTGCCCGTTACAAGAGTGCCGAAATCCAGAGCACTCGGGCTAACGCCGATTTGACCGGGTGCAAGTCCGACCCCGATGAGCGCGTTCGTGGACAGGCCGCCGTTGCTGGTGAAGATCGCCTTACCGTTGAACGTGCCGGTGCTGGTGGGGAGGAAGCTGATCGTGATGGTACCGGATTGACCGGCGGCGACGCTGTAGGGGATGCCGGCGGAAACCGCAAAGGGCGCGAGGGTCGTCACCGTGCCCGTCAACGTGACGTCGCCGGCATTAAGGACTGAAAATGTTTGCGTGTTGGTTTGGCCGATGGTCACGGCGCCGAAGTCGCGACTGGTGGGGCTGACGACTAGGGTCGCCGGGCGCAGACCGACGATGTAACCGGGCTTGGTGTTGGTGTTGACACCGACCGGGCCCTGAGTGATGAGCTTGACTGTGAAGGCCCCCGACGTGTTGTAAGTATGGACAACATTGGTGCTGGTTGTATTGGTCGTGCCGCCATCACCAAAATCCCAGGAGCGATTCGTAATCGTACCGGTCGAGGTGTCCGTAAATGAGACCGCGAACGATACAACACCCGTGGTCGGCGTTCCCGTGAAACTTGCCGTCGGCACGACAGCGCCCGTCCCGATGACGGTATTGACCACAATGCCGCCGTTGGAAGTGCTGAACGTGGCCGAGTTGGTGAATCCGCCCGCGCTGACGGGCGTGAAGCTGACGACAACGTTCGCCGCGCCGCCGCCAGACAAGTTGAACGGCGTCCCGGAGACGACGCTGAACGGGCCGCCCGAAAAGGCCACCGTGCCATTATTGACCACGCCACCACCCGTATTGGTGACAACAAACGTCCCCTGGGCGCTAGTGGTGGTCGCGACAGTGCCGAAGTTCAGGGTGAGGGGATTGACGAGGATTTGGCCGGCCGGCAGGCCGGTGCCAACGAGCGTGTTGGTCAAGGTGCCGCCGTTGGCGCTATTGAGGACAATGCTGTTGGTGAAGGTCCCGACGGCCACAGGCGCAAACTTGAGGACCAGGTTGGTCGCTCCGAACCCGTTCACGCTGAATGTGTTGCCGGAAACGATGCTATACGGGCCGCCGGTTACTGCGGCGGTGCCATTGCTGACGGATGTGCCGCCGAGGTTGGTAATGACGAGGGTGGCTTGCGCCGTCGCACCCGTTACGATGGAGCCGAAGTTCAGGCTGGCCGGGTTGGCGGCGAGTTGGCCGGCCGTCAACCCGGTGCCTGTGACCGCATTGGTCGAAGCTCCTCCGTTACTCGTGAAGATGACTTGGCCATTGAAGGGACCAGCCGAAGTCGGCGCAAACGCAATGCTCACAATGCCCGTTTGGCCGGCAATCAGGTTGTACCCGCCCGCCACGGAGAAGGGCGGGTTGACTGAAGCGTTGCCGGTCAGTGTGCCGCCGCCAGTATTCAGAACGGTGAACGTCTGCGTGTTAGTAAGCCCTATCGTCACCGAACCGAAATTGCGATTGGTGGGGCTTACGGAAAGCTGCGGCGGGATGTCGATCGCAATGATGTACCCGGGCCGTGTTAGCGTGTTTGGCCCTTGTGGACCGCTGACGGTGAGCTTGACGGTGTTGGTACCGCCAATGGTGTAGAAGTGCGTGACACCGGCACTTGGGGACGAGACATTCGTGGTGTTCCCGTCGCCGAAATCCCACGTGTGGGTGTCAATGGAACCGACAGAGCTATCCGTAAACGTAACCACGAAAGGCACATTGCCCGTCGTCGGGGCCCCGGTGAACTGCGCGGTCGGTGGCGCAGAGTCATCCGCGATATTCACGGTCGCGTTGTTCGGCGACCCGAGAACATAGACGGGGTTGGACGTCAGTTGCAGCACGACGGTTTCGTTGCTGTCCGCCAGCGCGTCAGCGAACGGCGCAATCGTGATGGTTGCGGTCGTAGCGCCCACCGGGATCGTGACCGACGAGCCAATGGCGGCGTAATCCAGGCCGTTGCTGGCAGTGCCGCCAATGGTGTAGTTCACGGTCATCGGCGCCTCGGTGCAGCCGTTGCGGGTGACTGTAAAGATCCCATTCGTGCCGGCTTCAGCAGCATTGGGCTGCGTGGCAGTGATCGTGACGGACGGCAGGTCGTTATCGATAATCGTCACCGTATCGCTGGCCGGTGTGCCGACCGTATACGCTGCATTTGTGCCGAGCGTAACGATGACCGTCTCGGAGCATTCCGGTGTTGTGTTATTGACCGGCTGAACGTTGATCGTGACCGAATTGGTATTGGCCGGGATCGTGGCAATGCCGCTGAGGGCCACATAATCAACACCGGAACTCGCCGTCCCACTGACTGCATAGTTCACCACCAGCGCGGAACTCAAACAACCGACGCGCGTGACGGTAAAGACGCCGTTGGTCGGTCCGGCCTCGGAGGCGGTCGGTTTTGTTGCAACGACAGAGACAATTGGCAGGTCGTTGTCGATGATGGTGACCGTGGCGGTGCTCAGGGAACTGGTGGCATAGGTTGCGTTGCTGGTAATCGTTACTACGACTGTCTCCGGGCATTCCGGGATGGCGTTGTCTATGGGCACCAAGAGAACGGTTCCGGAGCCGAATCCCGCCGGAATGGTGAACGTCCCCGGCAACGCAAAGTAATCCACGCCCGGTGAAGCGGTGCCGCCAACCGCGTAGTTGATCGTCAACGAAGTTTGGGTGACGCCGGTTCGCGAGAACTGGAATGCTCCTTGCACCTGGCCCTGCTCGAAGGCGTTGGAGGTGGTCGCCGTGACGCTGACGATTGAGCCGAGAGTCACGACCGACGTCGCCGCGTTGTTATTGGTATTGGGATCTGGTTGACTGGCGGAGATCCGGGCCAGGTTGGTGGTCAGGCCCGGCACGGACGCCGTCACGTTGATGGTTACGACCGCTCCGGCAAAAACCGGTAGATTGCCGATGTTGCAAACTACAACGTTGCCCGATTGGGTACAGGATCCAACCGTTGATGACGCGGAGACGTACGTTACGTTGGACGGCAGTTGATTCGTCACCGTCACACCGGTGGCCACCAGTTCACCGAAATTGGTTGCAATGATCGTATAGGTGAGGCTGTTGCCCAGCGCGACGGGGTTGGCGGAAGGGGATTGTGACACTGCGAGATCGGTTGCCGGTATGATCTTGGCCACAAACGCATCATAGTCGCCTTTGGGGACATTTGCAGAGACACCGCCGACGGTGGGGAAATCCGTCGAGAACGTGTCGCCAGCGACGTAGACGCTCCCGTCCAGGCCGACAGCGATTGCGTTCCCATCATCGGAGTCGCTGCCGCCGAGAAAAGTGGAATAAACCACCGAGGCGGCACCAGACGCGGCCGGGTTTATTTTGGTCACGAACGCATCCGTGAAGCCGCCACCGAATGCCGATTGGAACGCATGGGAGACTGGAAAATCTGTGGAACCCGTCGTGCCGGCCACATAGATCATGCCATTGGTGTCGACGCCAATGCCCTGCCCTTGATCGTTGCCATTGGCATTGTTGCCGTCGAGATAGGTCGAGTAAACGACCTGATTGGTCGGCGGCAACGTGAGGTTGAGCTTTGAGACGAACACGTTCTGATAGCCGCTTCCGAAGTTGGTCTGGTAGCCGCCAGTGCTCATTGGGAAATCTGTCGAGTAGGTGTAGCCGGTGATAAAGACATTCCGGTTGGTGTCCAGGGCCAGTGCCATGCCGATATCGGTATCACTGCCGCCAAAGTAAGACGAATACAGGAGACTGCTGCCGGTCGGCCCCAGTTCCGTTATGACGACATTGACGAAAGCGAATGACTGCGTCAGGATGCCGTTGGCGGTCGTCGGGTAATCCGCCGAGTACGAGTAACCGGTAATGAACGCATCGCCACTGCTATCCACGGCAATGGCCTGCCCGGCGTCATCATCCGAGCCCCCAATATAAGTCGAATATACCAGCGAGTTGGCGGCGGTTTTGGCGGTGTTGAATTTTGCGACAAACGCATCCATCGGGGTTGGATTATTGGTAATATCATCCGTCCCGCCGTATGTGGGCTGGAAGGCGCTTTTCACTGGAAAATTGTCCGACATGGTCCAGCCGGTCACGTAGGCATTGCTGCTGGTATCGGCCGCCACGCCGTACGCTGCCTGGTCGTTGGTACCGCCGAGATAGCTTGAATAGGCGATCACGCCGGAGGAGTTGAATCTGGTGACGAATGCGGCGTCATCGGCGTTGTTCGGGTAGGTGGTCTGAAATCCCCCCGGGGTTGGAAAGGACAAGGATTCGGCGTAACCAACGACATACACATTGGTGCTTCTGTCGACCGCGATTGCCAGGCCGGCGTCAAAGGCGCCGGAGTCCGTGTTTTTGGTGCCTCCCAGGTAGCTGGAAAACACCAGATTGCTACCGCCCGGAGTAAGTTTCGTGACGAACGCCGCGGACGCTGACCAGAGTCTGGAACTGCCGACCGTCTGAAAATCACTCGACAATGTATTTCCTGTCACATACACATACCCGTGAGTGTCGACGGCTACACCCCATGCCATGTCTGCCGCCGAGCCACCGAGATAGGTCGAGAAGCTGAGTTTGGGGTCGATGACGAGTGGCTGGGTTCGATCATAGTCGCCCACTTGAAAATCAACGCGAAACTTGCCATGCAGCGCATAGGCAACGGAAACTTGCTTTCGCACGCCATCGATTTCCTGATAGGCGACTGGCGGACGCCACAGCAGGCCGCTGCCAGCCACCAGCATCCGGAGGTTACCCTGCGCATCAATCTCCAGTTGGTCTACGCCTTTGAAATCCAAGCCGATGGCAGTAGGATCACCGCCGGGGGCCACGATGAAGTCATACTCCAGCTGCCCTTGATTACCGTAATAAACCAGATCGATACCTGGATAAACTCCCTGGTACTTGACCTTGCGGTAGACTGACAAATTGGAGAGCCATTGGCTGGGATCGTTTCCCAGGAAGTAATTGACCTTGCCTTCCAGTTCGTCCGTGCCGGTCGCCAGTGGGTGCGGATTGGCTTGTGCCAGGGACATCCGCAGAGTGGACGTGGTCACGTGCTTGTATTTTGCCTTGGCGCGATGAAGGCGGTCGTGGGCAGGCAGCTTCTCCGGTTCACTGTCGAACCGCCGCAGTTTCAGCACCGTCTCATCGGGCGTGAGGAACAGTGTATAACCGCGGCCCCGAGCAAGGAATTGGACTGCATTGTCGGCCTGCCCATGGTTCGCCTCGAAATGCATGGGCAGTCTGGCGAAGATACGGTCGAGGTTATTTGTGGGTGGGCTGTCCACCGGTCCGGTTTGGGCGCGAACAAAGCCGCCGGCTCCCAATCCGCAGGCCACCACGACGACCAGCCGCGCAAGCCGCCCACCGAATCTTTGCGAAGACCTGACTTGCATAACAACTTCCCCACTTACCACACACCACTAACTCGCTAAAGTCTGAGTGGGATGGAACCCCCTTCAGAATCCCATCCCACTCGTTTTAATTCAATCCTCCTTCATGGGAGGTTGATGCTAATTGTTCTGGCCTACTGGCAGGTTGCTCCGGTGTTGGGATGGATCTGGCGATTACCACGATCCAGATCCCCGCCGTCGTCAATATCCGGCTCTGGCACAAGCGTGCTGCCATTGATCGACTGGCCGCAGGGCAACGTGCCGGCGACAACTTCATTGTGCGCATCCACGCACGCGACGGCAACACGCAGCGCCCGAACGGACGGTGAATCCACCGCAGTCGGATCGATGATCCACATCCGCATGCGATAGCGATCCGGCGGATTGCTCTTCCCGGATTTACCAATCGCGTGGGCATTGCCCGGCTCGCCACGATCTTCAATATCCACGCGGAAGACCACTTTGTTTTCGGTCTTCTTGCCGTTGCTCAAGGTGTAGTCGCCCACGCCCGAGAAGCAGATCTTGTTGGCTGGCGCCGGACGCGGCTCAGGTCCGCAATTAGGCATACGGTCCGGATTGCACAGCCCATTCTCCGTGATGCCGTCGCCGGTGTAGAAGCGATCCTGTGGATGACACGCGAGGTGCGACGTGGGCCACACGGGTGTGCTCAGGTTGAACGTGTCGCATGGCAGGCAGGCACACTTGAGACTGTCGAAGTCATGCTCGTTGCCATTGCCGGCGGCATGGAATGTCCCGCGCAGACCGCCCTTGATGTGGCGGACGTGCTGGTACTCACCACGGATACAGGGATTGAAGAATCCCGTGCCTGCGCCCGTCGCACAGTCCGTGATAACCGGGGCTTCCGACGCGCCGAACGGAGCGCCGACCTGGCCGCCGTGGGTGACGTATCCGACCACCGGGCAGGTGTTATCGGCCGGTTGCTTGCCGCCACCCGTGGTGCGGCAGCCGACCTGTACGCATTTGATCGTCATGGTGTTCTGGCAACTGTTACTCACGGTCACCGGGACACCGTTACTCTGGAGCAGACAGACCAGAGCATTGGTGCTGACCTCGGCCGTGAACGTCACAGTGTCTGACAAGACATTCGGGCTTGGAGGACACGGCACGCCGGTCACCACGCACAGATCCACACTCACCGAGGCGCCAGCTGCCAGGAACGGCACGATGAAGGCGTTCGAGCAGAACCCGGAATCATTGCCCTGGATATTCTGCAGATCGACTGAGCCCGTATTGTGGATGACAACCGAGTAGGAGATGTCCGTCGTACTGCCGGAGGCGATCGTAATGGTCTGGTCACCCGCGACACCGTTGGCCAACTTCGTGCAGGTGGCCCCGATCGGGACAACCACCGCTGTCGCCGAACTCTGTTGTGTAACACTCGAACCGCTGAATGCTCCGATACCGACCACGGTGGCAATATCAATAGTGTTCACCTTGTGAGTAGCCTGGATTGCTGTGCAGGTCTCGGTGGCGCCCGGAGCCAGATCCGGCCAGACACAGCCGCTTACGTTCGGCTGGCCGTCCGGACTGCTGTCCGTCACCTTGATATTCGTCAGGGTTTCTATACCAGCGTTGCTAATGGTGATGCTGTAGCAGAACGCCGGATACTCACCCAGAGCCTGATTGACCACGCCGGTGGCAGACTTGCCGTAGGCTGTCAGCGGCAGTGTCGTGCAGTCCGTATTGGGCGGGATACAGGCGATCAGTTTGTTGATCGCCACCGCCGGGAAGCCGCTGCAAACAAGCGAGGCCGTGCAACTGGATTGGGCCGACGCCACCAGGCCATTCGTGCCGATCACGCAGACCGTACCATTCAACGAATCGGCCTGACCGCTTACTGTTACCTGATTCGGATTCAGATTGGCGAGGTTGTCCGCACAATTGACCGTATCGGTGCACAGGAACGTGAAGGATTGCGCGACTCCCAGGCTGAACGGCGCAGGGATCGTGCAACTACCTGCCAATGCTGGATCGGAGATGGTGACGCCGGTCAACGGCCACGACCCGGCGTTGTTCACCTGGATGCTCCAGATCACAGTTTGGTTCCCATTGATTGCGGGGATGGTAATGCTTTGCGCAAATGCGCCACCGTTGGTCTTGATCAACTTCTCGCAGGTGATGGCCACATTCTCGACAACCGTTGTCGCGCTCGATTGAGCGGACACCGCCGAATGCCCGATGGACTCGAAGCCTATGGCTGTCACGACATTGACGACGCCCGCCGCCTCATTGGTGTGCAATGTAAAGCTGACCGATGAGAACGCCGGCAACAGCTGGCTGCCAAGCGCGTTGGTGAACGTGCTCGTGATGTCGCCGAAGAAGCTGTCGATCACGTTTGTGATGACCAGATTGTCAGGACCGCAGTTTGTCGCCGTGATGGAATAGCAGAATCCCGGCGGGCCCGAGGCCGCGCTGGTGACGCCGGTTGCGACACTGCTGTAGGAGGCCGTGGCGCAATCTCCGCCAGGCGGCAAGCAGGCAACGAGCTTCGTAATCCCGAAGCAGAAGGACGAACTGCAGACGGCAGTTGCTTGCGCATTGACTTTATTGCCCGTGCACTGATCGCTGCCGGTTGCCGTCACCGTATCCGTCGAGACCAGACTCGTGGCCGTATAGCTGCCGCTGTAGGTGGCCGAAGCGCCTGGGGCGAGTGTCGTTGACGACAATGAAGCCGAGAGATCGCCTGCAACGTTGTCCGTAACCGTGATACTGACCAGCGTCACATTGCCGGTGTTGCTCACCGTGCCGTTGACGCTGACGATGCTATTCGTGCTGAAGTCACAGAACTTGGTCACTGCAATGCCCGGTGAGGTGGTTATTGTGCAGACGCCGGTGGCCAGGGCGGAAACCGGAGTACCCGCGCACTGGTCGTTGCCAGACGCCGTCACAACGTTGGTGAATGGACCACAGCCACCGTTAGGCGTATAGCTGCCGCTGTAGGACGCAGAGGCGCCTGGAGCCAAAGTGACGCCGCTCAATACGGTGCCGGCCGCCGAGCTGTCCACGACCGTGACGTTAATCAGGGTCACATTACCGCTATTGGTCACCGAACCCTTGAACTTGATTGGCTGGCCAATCACAAATGGCCCGCCGTCGCACTGCTTGGTCACCCCGATACCCGGTGCAGTGGCGATGGTGCAGACCCCGGTAGCCAGGGAGGAAACCAGAGTACCCACGCACTGGTCATTACCCGTCGCCGTCACAACGTTGGTAAATGGACCGCAGCCGCTGGCCGTATAGCTGCCGCTGTAGTTCGTGGAGGCGTTCGGGGCCAGAGTCACACCGCTTAATACCGTGCCGGCTGCCGAACTATCCACGACCGTGACATTCAGCAGCGTCACATTGCCGTTGTTGCTCACGGTGCCTTTGAACTTGATCGGAGCGCCGAGCGCAAATGGCCCGCCGTCACACTGCTTGGTCACCGTAATGCTCGGCGCGGTGACGATCGTGCAGACGCTGGTGGCCAGGGAGGAAACCAGAGTTCCCACGCATTGGTCATTGCCGGTGGCTGTCACGACGTTGGTGAATGGACCGCAGCCGCTGGCTGTATAGCTGCCACTGTAGGACGCCGAGGTGCCCGGGGCCAGAGTCACGCCGCTTAATACCGTGCCGGCCGCTGTGCTGTCCACGACCGTGACATTCACGAGCGTCACATTGCCGATGTTGGTCACCGAACCCTTAAATTTGATCGGGTCGCCAAGCGCAAATGGCCCGCCATCACACTGCTTGGTGACCGCAATCCCTGGCGAAGTGACGATCGTGCAGACGCTGGTGGCCAGGGAGGAAACCGGAGTGCCCACGCACTGGTCATCGCCCGTCGCCGTCACGACGTTGGTGAACGGACCGCAGCCGCTGGCCGTGTAGCTGCCGCTGTAGGAGGCCGATGTGCCCGGGGCCAGGGTCACGCCGCTCAGCACCGTGCCGGCCGCCGTGTTGTCCACGACCGTGACATTCACGAGCGTTACATTGCCGATGTTGGTCACCGAACCCTTGAATTTGATCGGGCTGCCAATCACAAACGGGCCGCCATCACACTGCTTTGTCACCGCGATGGCTGGCGAGGTGATCACCGTGCAGACATTCGTGGCGGTCGCTTCGATCGGTTTGTTGGGGCAGATTCCTTCGGTGGCGGTCGCCACCACTGTGTTGGTAAATGGACCGCAGCCGTTGCCGGAAGAGGCATAGCTGCCGTTGTACGTGGCTGAGGCGCCCGGAGACAGCGTTGTCGATGACAAGGAGCCCGAGACATCACCCACCACACTGTCCACGACTGTGATACCTGTCACGCTCACACTGCCGTTATTACTCACCGTGCCCTTGAATTTGATCGGCTGGCCAATCACGAACGGCCCACCGTCGCACTCTTTGCTCACGGTAATTGACGCAACCAAGACCTGCGCTGTGGCGCTTGCAGAAGCGGAAACGGCGGCCTGCTCGATCTCTTCCGTACCCAAAACGGTAACCGTATTGGTGGTGTCACCCGCTAGCGGAGTGGTGAGGAAAATTGTCCCGGATGCGCCGACCGGCAAGGACTTGCCGCTCAACACGCCCGTTTGATTTGTAAAATCACCGGTAATATCGCCAAAAATGGTATCGGACACGTTGGTGATGGTCAGATTATCCGTTCCGCAGTTGGTAACTGTGATGCTGTAACAAAATGAGGGAATCTGGTTCCCGTTCTTCGCGCCCGAGGCGAAGCCGCTGTAAGAAGCATTCGTGCAATTGCCATCCGCAGGTTGGCAGGCGACCAGTTTGATCACCTTAAGGCAGGGCGCGAAAATGAGGACCGGGGTCTGGCAGGCCGTGGAAGCAGGCAGATTTACCCCTGCCGAAACATTTTCAATACCCGAAACATCCTCTTCGACGATAAGAAAACCTTGAACTCCGTCAGCCGCGTTCGCGACGGTCGTCGAAGGCACGTTGGTCGTAGAGGCTCCCTGGCTCGGATCGCAACCGGGAAGCGTGAACTGGTGCGGGCTCGATAGAAGATTGCCCTGCACCTCGGTAAAATCACCATGGAATATCGTAAAGTGAACATTTGTTACGGTAACGCCGATGTCCGTGCAAACGGCCGTGTCGCCATTTCCCGTAAGCGCCCTTAAATCAATCGTATCGCCAACGATGGCTCTGGCAGTCTGGAAATTGTGGTCCGGTCCCGCCGCGCCCGCCGAGCAACAGATGCCGCGCTGGCATTGCTGGGCGGTGGCAACTCCTGGGAGCGCTAATGTGATAGCTGCGGACAATGCGACGAGCAGCAAACGGAATCCCTGGCGCGCTAGACACATATTAACCCCCTCATTATTATTGATGTATGACAATCGAAGACTCCCAAATACAGATGATCGCATTACTCTTCTCCCTTGGCTCAATTGAGCCACCATACCCTGCTTAACAGGTTACCACTGACTTTCTGCGGCAGTGGGATGGAACCTCGAGGATTCCATCCCACGCGCTGATTCTCAGCCCAAACTGCAGGCTGGTTATTTTCCGTTACTTTAGTTGCAGGTCGCGCCCGTGTTCGGGTGAATCTGGCGATTACCACGATCCAGATCGCCGCCGTCGTCGATGTCCGGCTCCGGCACGCTGGTATTGCCATTGATTGACTGACCGCATGGCAAAGTCCCAGCCACGACTTCGATGTGGGCGTTCTTGCAAGCCACCGCTTCGCGCAGTGCCAGGATCGGCGCCGTGTTCACACTCGCCGGATCGATGATCCACATCCGCATGCGATAGCGGTCCGGTGGATTGCTCTTGCCGGATTGACCGATCGCGTGGGCATTGCCCGGCTCGCCGCGATCTTCAATATCCACACGGAAGACCACTTTATTCTCGGTCTTCTTGCCGTTGCTCAACGTGTAGTCGCCAACGCCTGAGAAGCAGATCTTGTTGGCTGGCGCCTTCCTCGGCTCCGGTCCGCAGTTGGGTGTCCGATCCGGGTTGCACAATCCGTTCTCGATGATCCCGTCACCGTTATAGGTGCGATCCTGTGGATGACAGGTCAACGGGTGAGGGGTGCTGCTGGTCACGAACGGTCCCCACACCGGTGTTGATAGATCGAACGTGTCACAGGGCAGGCACGCGCACGCCAGACTGTCGAAGTCATGTTCATTGCCGTTACTGGCGGCATGGAACGTACCCCTCAGGCCGCCCTTGATATGGCGAACGTGCTGGTACTCACCACGGATACACGGGTTGAAGTAACCCCCGGCAAGACCCAGGCTGCAATCCGGCGCGCCAGCCGCACCGAACGGAGCGCCAACCTGACCACCGTGGGTGACATACTTGACCACCGGACAGGTGTTGTTGGAAGGCTGCTTACCGCCACCCGTGGTCCGGCAACCAGGGGTTGCCGGTGGTGTGCAGGTAACAGAGGCGGAGCTCGAGCAGATATCAGATTTCACCGGCAAGCCATTCGTGCCGATCGCACAGATACCTGTCGTCGGTGATACCTCTCCCTGCGCCTGGAAGCTATTTGCGGTGCTTCCGGGGCAAGAAACGGTATTGCTGCAGAGGATATCAATGCTCGCTCCCGCATCCAAGAACGGAACTGTCAGCGGGAACGTTACCGCATCGCCGTTGGTGGTGCACGATGTGCCATTTGGCAAAGCGTTGACCTCGCTGATTACGACATTCTGCAGCGGGAAGGTATTCGGGTTGCTCACGGTGAGCTTCCAAATCACGCTTTGGGGCGTGCTCTGTGCTCCCAAGTCGAGATTCTTGACGAAGTCGACACCGTTGCTGGAAACAAGCTTCTGGCAGTTGAGCGGAACCGGGATGATATGCACGCTCGCGTTGTCGGAGCTGCTCACCGTATGGCCCGCAGTATCCTGACCAACGGCGTGCACGAAGTCCGGAACGTCTCCAGTTACACCAGGATACGAAGTGCTATGGATGCAGTTCGTCGATGTCCCCGCCGCCAAGCTAAATGACGTCGGGAAACAAGCGCTCACCAGGGAATCAACCGGGCCTCCTGGAGTGGTGTCCGTTACATTGATGTTAACCAGATCCACGGACCCGGTATTGAGAACCGTGATGCTGTAGCAGAAGACACTGTTGACGACACCCGTCGCGATCTTGCTGTATGCCGGATCTCCAGCGGGCGGGCACCCGTCGCTGGTCAAGCAAGTAACCTGCTTGATGATTTGGATTCCAGGAGCGCATTGGCATTGCAAGAGCGCGCTGCACGTGCTCGTCACCATCACCGGTTCGCCATTCGTCCCGATGCCGCAGACGCAGCTGGCGGGATTATTCGGCACGACGGCCGAGACGTGAACGGTGTTGGGAAGTGTATTGGCGCAATTGGCCAGGCAGCCCGCGACATGGTCAGCCGTATCCGTGAAGAATAAGTTCGTGTGCGCACCGGCGGCGAGGGAACTAATGGTCTGGTCAAGCCCGGCAACCGCCGCATCTGTGACCTGAACGTTTACCAGCGGCGCAGTTCCATCGTTCGTAACGATGACACGGTAGGTGACATTCGGATTCGTTCCCGCTGGCACCGACACGGTATTGGAGAACACGCCACCCTGGCCATTCAGTGAAATATCTTTCTGGCAGCTGATTGACGCCTTGAAAACAGTCGTCGTTGCTGAATCCGAGGCTTGGAGCGACTTCCCATCAATGGCTTCGATGCCATTAACGGTTATCGTGTTGGTGTTGCCGTGGGTTTCGAGTTCACTAAAGAAGAACGTCGTCGACGCACCGGCGGGGAAGAATGCCCCGCTATTCGCGTTGGTAAAGGCGTCGAACTTGTCACCGAAGGAACTGTCGATCACGCTCTGGATCGTGATGTCGTCATTACCGCAGTTGGTCACGGTGACGCTGTAGCAGAACGCCGCTGCGGGTTGATCATCGATGAATCCAGTGGCCGACTTGCAGTAAGTGGCCAGGCTGCAATCGCCGCCGGCGGGCTGACAGGCAACCAACTTGGTCACCTTGAGGCAGGGCGTGAAAACGAAGACAACGGTCTGGCAGGACGTGGACGTCGGCAGATTTACGCCAGCCGAGACATTTTCAATGCCGGAAGCATCTTCTTCAACGATAAGAAAACCTTGAACTCCGTCAGCCGCATCCGCGACGGTCGTCGACGGCACGTTGGTTGTGGAGGTTCCCTGGCTCGGATCGCAACCCGGAAGAGTGAATTGGTGCGGGGCCGTTATGAGGTTCGGTTGCACCTCGGTAACGTCGCCGTGGAATATCGTAAAGTGAACATTCGTTACCGTAACGCCAATGTCCGTACAAACCGCTGTGTCACCATTTCCAGTGAGAGCCCTCAAATCAATCGTATCACCAACCAGGGCCCTGGCAGTTTGAAAGTTATGATCCGGCCCCGCGGCTCCCGCTGAGCAACATATGCCGCGTTGGCATTGGGCGCTGGCAACTCCCGAGAGCGCCATCGTGATAATTGCTGCGAATAGACCGGACATCATCCCGAACCGTTTAATCATCCTGTGCATACCACCCTCCTTATTTCCCAGTTGTTTGTCTCCAAATTGCGGAACCGATCGCGAATTGTTTGTTGATTTCATTACTATTGGTCTCCTCAATACCCTGACACTCGTCTTAATTTCATCACTCCAAATCTCATTGTCGGTGCGTCACCCTCGCACACCAAGCATACAAAGGCTTGGCGGAGCAAAGCAGTAACGGAAAATGTCCTGAAGAGCAAGCTTTTTCGGCGATTGCGGCTGACTTGCGTTTAGTATTTGAGCGGAGCGAAAGGGTTACCACCAAGGTTAAACCACAGAAGCACAGAGAGTTGAGAGCTAACCCTGAAGAGCCAGCCCGGCTCCAATTTTTTTTCGTTCGGCCCGTCAACCGCCGACCCGTGCAACCAGCCTAGTCGCGAATCAAAAGCGGCACTTAACGAAACACTTTCCGGCTGAGGCATGTGCGGAGTTGAGGGATTACTGCAAAGGCATCGGCGTTTGCGGCGGAAACGCAGCATTCATCGTGTCGCCAGGCTCGGCTTTCGTACAGCCAAGCCGCCGTGAGCGCCTTGATCGGTCATTCTCTGTGCCGCGCGAGGGCGTGTGGACGGGCGTCCGACAGATCACCGGACCAAAAGGGAACATGGACTGTGTTTTGACACAGCTTTTTGTGTGACCGGTGTGATCCTTAAGTATTGCACAAGCTTCATCGTGAACGCCCGTAGCCTCCGGGCGTCGTGAGCGCCCGATCTTCGAAAGCGAGAAGGCCAGTGGGCCCAGCCATTGGCAAAATTCATATTCGCTGAGTCGTCCGAGGAAACCTTGAGAAAGTGATCCGTGTGATGCGCAAGCGGATCATGGAATTCAAGGATCTGCTGTCGAGCGATTGTCGTTTTCGTTGGCAACGATGCGCCGGAACAACGCACGCTACAGAACATGGAAAGTGAAAAGCAGCTGGCTTTCGAGGGCAGCTGCTTCGCGATGCATTGCACCACCGGTTATGGCGCCGAGTTACGGAAGCAGGTTCCCGATGAGGCGCGCGGAGCTTCTAGGGCGCGAATTTACCCAGGTACATGTCGAACCCGCCGGCGGAGAGCTGACTGCCGCCACCCAGATCGATCGAGGTCATGAAACTCCCCGTCGTGAACACGTTGCCGGTGGAGTCCGAGGCCACGGCGTAGCCCATTTCAGTGGTGGTCCCCCCGAAGTTCTTCGACCACGACCAGGCGCCGGTGGGCGAGTACTTCGCCAGGAAGACATTGTAGCTGCCAACCGAGAGCAGGCCCCCGCCCAGATCCAGGCTGCCGGCGAAGTATCCGGTGATGACAGGATTGCCGCTGCCATCCAC
>Ga0247667_1000104_pt1 | contig 44766 bp, 43 predicted proteins | sample CNK08_metaG_FD_183027 | JGI IMG/M metagenome (GOLD analysis project Ga0247667, IMG submission 183027) | Soil microbial communities from Purdue University Martell Research Forest, Indiana, United States - CNK08 | ecosystem: Environmental > Terrestrial > Soil > Temperate forest > Bulk soil... | reverse complement strand
AGACTGGGCGCCCCTTCGTCGGGCCGGCGGGCGAGCTCTTGACCAAGATCCTCGCCGCGATCGAGCTGCCGCGTGAGCGGGTGTTCATCTGCAACGTGGTGAAGTGCCGGCCGCCGGAAAACCGCTTGCCACAGTTCGACGAGATCGCCGCGTGCGTTCCCTATCTGTTCCGCCAGATCGAGATCGTGAAGCCGAAAGTGATCCTCGCCATGGGGGGCACCGCCGCGCAGACGGTGCTCAACACCAAGCAGTCGCTCGGAGCGCTCCGGAACCACGTCCACCGGTTCCGCGGCATTCCCGTTATCGTTACGTACCATCCGGCCGCCCTGCTCCGGAACCCCAATTGGAAGAAACCGACCTGGGATGACGTCCGCATCGCCCGCCGTCTCATCGACTGAGCGTTCCACCGACTTCGCGGGTCGTCAGACGCCGTGGAGTAACGAAGCAGAGCAGGCGGTCCTCGGCGCTATGCTGCTGGACCAGGACGCGGCGCTGAAGGCCGCGGAGCTGCTCGACGACACGATGTTCTATCGGGAGGGGCACCGGCTGCTCTTCCGCTCCATGCTGGCCCTCACCGAGCGCGGCGACGTGATCGACCCGGTGACGCTGCGCGACGAGCTGGTCCGCCGCGGCGATCTGGATCGGGCGGGCGGGATGGAATACCTCGGCACCCTCATCGACGTCGTGCCGACGGCCGCCAACGTCGAGTATCACGCGAAGATCGTCCGCGACAAGGCGGTCCTGCGGCGCCTGATCGAAGCGGCGACCTCCATCATCCAGGATGCCTATGAGGGACGGGCCACGTCGAGCGAGGTGCTCGACAACGCCGAGCATCGCGTGTTTCAAGTGGCCCAGATACGCCGCTCCGAGGAGTTCATCCGGCTGAAGGAGCTGATTTGGCCCACGATGGAGCGGATCGAGCAGCTGCACGGCAGTCAGGGCGCGCTCACCGGGGTCCCCAGCGGCTTCACGGACCTGGACAGCCTTACCGCGGGGTTCCAGCGCGGCGACCTGGTGATCGTCGCGGCGCGACCCTCCATGGGGAAGACCGCGCTCGCGCTGAACGTGGTCCAGCACTCGGCCATCGAGCACAACGTGGGCGTCGCCGTGTTCTCGCTCGAAATGTCCAAGGAACAGCTGGTCCAGCGGCTGCTGTGCTCCGAGGGCCTGGTGGACGCGCAGCGCCTGCGCCGCGGGCAGCTGCGCGACGACGACTACCCCAAGCTGGCGCGGGCCGCCGGGCTGCTCGGCACGGCGCCGATCTGGATCGACGATTCCGCCATGCTCACGCCCCTCGCCATGCGGTCCAAGGCGCGCCGCCTCAAGGCGGAGCACGACGTGGGCCTGGTCGTGGTCGACTACCTGCAGATGATGCAGGGCCCGATGGACTCGGAGAGCCGCCAGCAGGAGATCTCGTTCATCTCGCGCTCGCTCAAGGCCCTGGCCAAGGAGCTGGACGTCCCGGTGGTCGCGCTTTCACAGCTCTCGCGCGCGCCCGAACAGCGCGGCGGGGAGCATCGGCGACCGCAGCTCTCGGATTTGCGGGAATCTGGCGCCATCGAGCAGGACGCGGACGTGGTGTGCTTCATCTATCGCCAGGAGTTCTACGACGGGCAATTCGATCCCAAGACGAACGAGAGTATCGAGGGTATCGCCGAGCTCATCGTCGGAAAGCAGCGGAACGGTCCGACGGGCACAGTGAAGCTCTTTTTCAAGAAGGAATACACGCGGTTCGACAACTACTCGCGCCGCGAAGCGCCCCCGGAGGCCCTGCGTGTCTAAAGGGCGCTCGGTGTTTCGCTGCAGTGAATGCGGCGCCGAGCAACCGAAGTGGGGCGGACGATGCGACGCGTGCGGGGCGTGGAATTCGCTGGCGGAAGAGCCGATAGGGCGGCAAGGCGGCAAGGCGGCAGGCGGAGCGTACCGCCCTACCGGCCTACCACCTGCCCGGCTGGCCGACGTGGGTAGGACGGCGTCCGATCGGTGGCAGACTGGCCTCCGAGAGTTCGACTTCGTGCTGGGCGGCGGAATTGTTCCGGGGTCGGTGGTTTTGGTGGGAGGCGAGCCCGGTATTGGGAAGTCCACCTTGCTACTGCAGTGCGCCGCGCGCCTCGAAGGCGCGGGAATCACCACTCTCTACGTCTCGGGGGAGGAATCGCCCGAGCAGATCAGGCTCCGGGCCGAGCGTCTCACGGTCGACGCCGGCGCGGTCCATGTGCTGGGTGAGACGCGCCTGGAGGCGATCGTGCATCACGCGCGGGCACTCGATGCCCGCGTGGTCTTCATCGACTCGATTCAAACCACCTACACGGACGAGCTCGAGGGCGCGCCGGGCAACGTGGGCCAGGTGCGCGAATGCGCCGCGCGACTCATGCGGCTCGCGAAGGAGGCGGGCCCGGCTGTCCTGCTCGTCGGCCATGTCACCAAGGGCGGCGGAATCGCGGGGCCGCGGACGCTCGAGCACATCGTGGACACAGTCCTCTATTTCGAGGGCGAGAGCACGCTCGATCACCGGGTGCTGCGGGCGGTGAAGAACCGGTTCGGGTCGGTGGACGAGATCGGGGTTTTCGAGATGACCGGGGCGGGGCTCGCGCCCGTGGTCGATCCCGCGGCGGCCTTCCTGGCGGGCCGGACCTCCGGCGTCTCGGGCTCCGCCGTGACGGCGTTGCTCGAGGGCACGCGTCCGATGCTCGTCGAGATCCAGGCGCTCGCCTCGAAGAGCGGTTTCGGCACCCCGCAGCGCGTGGCCACGGGCTTGGACCAGCGGCGGCTGGCCGTGCTCCTGGCGGTGCTCGAGCGGCGCGGAGGCCTGCCGTTCGGCGCGCTCGACGTCTTCGTGAACGTGACCGGCGGGGTCCGGCTGATCGAGCCGTCGACCGATCTCGCGGTGATGGCCGCGCTCGTCTCGAGTGTCCATGACCGGCCGCTCCCGGCCGACGCAGTCTTCCTCGGCGAGGTCGGATTGGGAGGCGAAATCCGACCGGTCGCGGCGGTGGAGCGCCGTCTGGGCGAAGCGGCGCGTCAAGGCTTCCGACGCGTGTTCCTGTCGGCGCGGTCGCGCGTGAACGTGCCCGGTCTCGACGTAGTCGGCGTGGAGGGCATTGGTGACCTCGCCCGGCGACTCGCGGCCTGACGTCGCCGTCGTCATCGTGGCAGCGGGGGCGGGCGTCCGCGCCGGCCCGGGCGAGCCCAAGCAATTCCGTCCCATCCTCGGCGTCCCCATGCTCCTGCGGGCCTTGCGGCCCTTCCTCTCTCATCGACAGGTCGACCATGTCGTGGTCACGCTACCGGCGGGCCACGCGGAACGCCCTCCGGAATGGCTCGGCAAGCTCACGGGCGATCGGCTGCGCGTGGTCGCGGGTGGTCGCACCCGCAGCGACTCGGTGCGCGCTGGGCTCGGGGCCCTCGGGCGCGAGGTGGAGATCGTGCTCGTGCACGACGGCGCGCGGCCATTCGTGAGTCGTGAGACAATCGACGGCGTGATCGCGCGGGCCCGTGCCGGCGTGGGCGCCGTGGCCGCGATCCCGGTGGGCGACACCATCAAGGACGTCGATCGGGAACGGATTACCCGGACCGTGGCGCGGGAGCGGTTATGGCGCGCACAGACGCCACAGGGATTCCCGCGGGGAATGATCGAGCGCGCCTACATTGGACTGGCGACGGGCGACGCCGCGCCGACGGACGACGCCGAGCTGTGCGAGCGCGCGGGCCTGCCCGTGGACGTGGTGGCGGACTCTCCGTACAACTTCAAGGTGACTACGGCCGATGACTTTCGCATCGCCGAGGCGCTGGCGCGCGAGCTCCGGTGACGGCCGTCCCGTTCCGCTCGGACGAGGAAGTGGCGGCGGCCCTCCCTCGGGTCATCGCGCACCTCAACACCGGCCGGCTGCTGGCCTACCCGACGGAGACGGTGTACGGGCTGGGCTCGCGGGCGCGGCCGGCCGACGTCCAGGCCCTGGCGGCGCTGAAAGGGCGGCGGCCGGACAAGCCGTTCCTGTTGCTCGTGGCGGATCGCCAGATGGCCGAGGCGCAGGGGCTCGCGTTCAACGAGTCGGCAAGCGCACTGGCCCGCGCGTTCTGGCCCGGACCGCTCTCGCTGGTGCTCCCGGGAGGGAGCGGCCGTCTGCCCGACAGCCTCCGCGGCCCCGAGGGCGGGATTGCTGTCCGCTGGACGTCGCATCGCGGGATGGCGCGACTCGTCCGGGCGCTGGGGGAGCCCGTCACGTCCACTTCGGCTAACTTGCCGGGGGGCCCGACGGCGCCCGGGGCGGAGGCGATCGTGCGAGATTTCGCGGCGGCGGTGGACAAGGGAACGCTGCTCGTCCTGGACGGGGGTGTCCTGGGGAACTCGCCTCCGTCCACCGTGGTTGACTGCACGCGCCCCACGCCTCGACTGATCCGCGAAGGGGCGCTGACGCTCGCCGAGTTGCGCCGCGCCGCGGGACGACTGGCGCCGTGAACGAGGACGCGAATACGAAGCGCATTCTGTTGGTCTGCACCGGCAACATCTGTCGCAGCCCGCTCGCGGCTGCGCTCCTCGAGCGAGCGCTCGGCGAGCGCGCGGCCGAAGGCATCACCGTGTCGTCCGCGGGCACCGGCGCGTGGGACGGCGCACCGGTCTCGGAGGGAGCCTATCTCGTCGGCCTCGAGCGCGGGCTCGACCTGTCCGGCCATCGGGCGCGTCTCCTCACGCGTGAGCTGGTCGAAGGAGCCGATCTCATCCTCACCATGGCGCGGCATCATCGCGCGCGAGTGGACGAGCTCGGCGGCGAGGGACGCGTGTTCGTGCTCGGCGAATACGCCGGCCGCGAGGGCGACGAGGTCGAGGTGAGCGATCCCTTCGGCGGCGATTTGGAAGTGTACCGCGACACGTGCTCCGAGCTCGAGGGCCTCCTGCAGGCCGCCGTCGAGCGGATCGTCAAAGAGTTCGCGAGTGGAAGTCAGCGCTGACACCCGGCTGCTGGGGGTGATCGGCGATCCGGTTACCCATTCGTTGTCCCCATCGATGCACAACGCTGCGATCCGCGTCCTCGGGCTCGACGCCGTCTACGTCGCGCTCCCGACGCCCGCGTCGGCGCTCGCGACCGTGCTCGGCACGCTAGCCGCGGTCGGTGGAGCCGGGAACGTCACCGTGCCGCACAAAGAGGCGGCGGAACGGTGCATCCCGCGGAAAACGGAGCTGTGCGAGCGCGTGGGCGCGTGCAATACGTTCTGGACCGAGCATGGAGCGCTGGTGGGCGACAACACCGACGTCGCGGGTATCCTGGCGGCGCTGCGGCAGCTCGGCGTCGACGGCGGCGGGAGCTGGCTGTTGATCGGGACGGGGGGTGCGGCGCGCGCCGCCGCGGTAGCCGCGAGTCAGGTGAAGGCCGAGGTCCACGTCCTGTCCCGCGACGCAGCGCGCGCTGGCGAATTCGCCGCATGGGCTCGCGGGCGCGGCGTCCGAGCCACCCCGGCACGCGGGACACTCGATCTGGACATCGCGATCAACGCGACGCCGGCAGGCCTCAAGGACAGCGATCCGCTCCCCCTCGATCCCGACAGCGCATCGCGGCTTCGCGGGAGGGCGGCGCTCGACCTGGCGTACGCCCCGGGCGGGACGCGCTGGGTCCGCACGCTCCGCGCGGCAGGCGTCCGCGCGCAGGACGGCCGCGAGGTGCTCGTGCATCAGGGGGGAGCCGCGTTCGAGCGGTTCTTTCCGGATCAGGTCGCGCCGCTCGAGGTGATGCGCGCCGCGGTGCACCGTGCCCTGGGGGCTTGAAGCGGTCGAACAGCTCGTCCTCCCGGCCGAATGTCTCCTGTGCCAGGCCCTGTTCCCGTTCCGAGATGCCGATCGACTCGTCTGTGACGTCTGCCGGCACCGGTGGCGGCCCGTCCGCGCTCCCTGGTGCGACCGCTGCGGGCAACCGGAGCCGTCGTTTGGAGGCTGCCGCCTGTGCATCGGTTGGCCCGCCGCTCTCCAATGCGTCCGTTCCGCGGTGTGGCTCGATGCCGGAGCGCGAGCCGCCGTCCACGCGTTGAAATACGGCGGCCTGCCGCGGATCGCCGACGACCTCGCGACCGCGATGACCGGCATGGATCTCCCGGGCCGCGAGTCGGCCTGGCTCGTGCCGGTCCCGCTCGGACCCAAGCGCCTGTGGCAACGCGGCTACAATCAGAGCGAGCGGCTGGCACGCGCCCTGTCCCGTCACTGGCGCCGACCCGTGGTCGATCTGCTGTCACGCGCACGCGAGACGGCGACGCAAACGGCGTTGACACCGGAGGCGCGGCTGGCGAACGTGGCGGGGGCGTTTCAAATGCGAATTGCGGATTTCGGATTGCGGATCGAAAGCGAAGGTGACCAATCCGCAATCCGCAATCGCAAATCCGCGATAACACGAACGCTCGTTCTGGTCGACGATGTGTTTACGACCGGCGCCACACTGGCGGAGGCAGCACGGGCACTCGAGCTGGGGGGCGCGACTACGGTCGCGGCCGTAACCTTCGGTCGGGCGGCACTACCGGACTTCACCTAGGGGAGCGCAATGGCCGTACGCGTGGGCATCAACGGGTTCGGGCGGATCGGACGGAACGTGCTGCGGGCCGCCGTCCTCATGAAACAGCAGGCTCTCGAGTTCGTCGCGGTGAACGATATCACGGACACCAAGACGCTCGCGCACCTGCTCACGTACGACTCCGTGCACCGTCGATTCCCGGGGACGGTCGAAGCGCGTGACGACGCGCTTGTGGTGAACGGCAGACCCATCAAGGTCTCGGCGATCAAGGAGCCGGAGAAGCTGCCGTGGAAGGCGTTGGGGGTGGACCTCGTGCTCGAGAGCACCGGGCGCTTTACGAATCGCCCCGACGCGGACAAGCACCTCGCCGCCGGTGCCAAGCGAGTGGTGATCTCCGCGCCCGCGAAGGGCGAAGACATCACGATCGTCATGGGCGTGAACCACCAGAAGTACGACCCGGCCAAGCACACGGTGCTCTCGAACGCGTCGTGCACCACGAACTGCCTGGTGCCCCTGGTCAAAGTCGTGCTCGATCGGTGGGGCTTCAAGCACGGGTTCATGACGACGATCCACAGCTACACGAACGATCAGCAGATCCTCGACCTGCCGCACAAGGACCTGCGACGGGCGCGTGCTGCCGCCTTGAGCATCATCCCCACGACCACGGGCGCAGCCAAGGCCACCGGCCTGGTCATCCCGGAGGTCAAAGGAAAGATCGACGGGATCTCCTTGCGCGTGCCGACGCCCGACGTCTCCATCGTCGAGCTGACGGCGGAAGTCGGCAAGCCGACCACGATCGATGAGGTGAACGGCGCCTTCAAGCAGGCGGCGCGCGAAACGCTGAAGGGCATCCTCGACGTCAGCGACGAGCCCCTCGTCTCCACTGACTACATCGGAAATCTCTACTCGAGCGTGGTCGATAGCCTTTCGACGAACGTGATCGACGGCACGTTCATCCACGTGTCATCGTGGTACGACAACGAGATGGGCTACTCGGCGCGCTGTGTGGATCTGCTCGCCTACATCGCCGGCAAGTGAGCAAACGCAGCCTGCGCGACCTGCCGCCGGCCGCGCTCGACGGCCAGCGCGCGCTGGTCCGGGTCGACTTCAACGTGCCGCTCAAGGACGGCGCGGTGTCCGACGAGACCCGGATCCGCGCCGCGGTTCCCACCATCCGGTACCTGCGCGAGAAGGGCGCGCGCGTTGTCCTCCTGTCGCACCTGGGTCGCCCCAAGGGCCCGGATCCGAAAGCATCGCTCAAGCAGATCCTGCGCGACGTCGAGCGGATTCTCGGCACGCCGGTGGAATTCATTCCGGATCCCGCCACGGGCGTCGCCGCGACGCGCCGCCTGCCGCGGGGCGGCGTGGCGCTGGTGGAGAACACGCGCTTCTGGCCCGGAGAGGAGAAGAACGACCCCGCCTTCGCCCAGCTGCTCGCGGCGCTCGGAGACTTCTACGTCGACGACGCGTTCGGGGCCGCGCACCGCGCGCACGCGTCGACCGAAGCCGTCGCCCGGCTGCTGAAACCGGCCGTGGCCGGGTTCCTCATGGAAAAGGAGCTCCGCTATCTCGGGGAGGCCCTCGACCATCCCGGGCGACCGTTCGTCGCCGTCCTCGGCGGCGCCAAGATCTCGGGGAAGATCGACGTGATTCAGGCGCTGCTCCCCAAGGTCGACGAGATCCTCGTGGGCGGCGCCATGGCGAACACCTTCTTCCTCGCGCTCGGCTTCCAGGTGGGAGGCTCTCTCGTGGAGCGCGACAAGGAAGACCTCGCCAAGGAGCTCATCGCCCAGGCCGGCGCCAAGCTCGTCCTGCCACGGGGCGCGGTCGTGGCGCCGAGCCTTTCGCGCGCCGCCGAGCGCCGCGAGGTGCCGAGTGATCGGATCCCGGGCGACTGCGCCGTGTTCGATATCGATCAGGCGACGCGACTCGATTTCCGCTCGCACATCGTCAAGGCCAAGACGGTGTTCTGGAATGGACCGATGGGCGTGTTCGAGACTCCCCCCTTCGACGCGGGCACTCGCGCCATCGGTGAGGCGATGATCGAGGCGGGGAAGCGCGGCGCCACTACCGTGGTCGGCGGTGGTGACTCGGCCGCGGCGGTGGCGGGACTCGAGGACAAGCTGACCCACGTGTCCACCGGCGGTGGCGCCGCGCTCGAGCTCCTGGAAGGCAAGCCACTCCCCGGAGTCGCGGCCCTCGAGGACGCGTGAGGCGGTTGCTCTTCGCCGCCAACTGGAAGATGCACCTGGGCCCGGAGGAGGCCCGGGTCTACCTCAAGACCTTCCGGGCCCGTTACAACCGCCGGGACGACCGCGACGTGTGGTTCTTTCCCCCGGCCGTTTCCATCGAGGCGGCCGCCCAGGCCACGCGCGAGCGCGCCGATCTCCAGGTGGGCGCGCAGGACATCTACTGGGAGCCCAAGGGCGCGTACACCGGTGCGGTGTCCGCGCCGCTCGCGCAGCAGGCGGGCGCCCGGGCCACCCTGATCGGGCACTCCGAGCGCCGCCACGTGTTCGGCGAGACCGAAGCCGATACGCGGCGCAAGGTCGCGGCGGCGCTCGCCGCCGGCCTGCTGCCGATGTTGTGCGTGGGGGAGTTGCTCGCCGAGCGCGACGCGGGCCACACCGTGGCCGTCGTGATCCGGCAGCTCGCCGCCGCCCTCGGTGGAACCGAGGGAGCACCGCTGTCGCGTGTGGTCATCGCCTACGAGCCGGTGTGGGCGATCGGTACGGGGCGAAACGCGACGCCGGCCGACGCGAGTGCCGTGCATCGGGAGATCCGTGCCTGGCTCGTCGCGCGCGGCAACGCCCAGCCCAAGGTTGTCTACGGCGGGAGCGTGAACTTGAAAAACGTCGCGGAGCTCTTGGCGGAGCCGGAGCTGGATGGCGTCCTGGTCGGCGGAGCATCGCTCGATCCCGAAGGCTGGGCGCAACTTGTGCAGACCGCGATCGCGTAGGTATTATCCCCGCCGCATGTACGACGCCCTGCTGTTCATCCTCGCTCTCGACGCGTTGATCCTGATCGCCGCTGTCCTCCTGCAGGCGGGTCAGGGCGGGGGGTTGGCGTCGTTGGGCGGGGGTGCCGGCACCGAACAGTTCATGGGCGGCCGTCAGGCGACCACCCTGCTCACCAAGGTCACGTGGTGGTGTGCGGGCCTGTTCCTCTTTATCTCGCTCATGCTCGCGGTCATGTCGTCCCGCAGCGCGACGCCGCGCTCGGTCCTCGAGGGTGGCGTGCCCGCGCCGGCGCCCGTGCAGCCGACGCCGCTGCCGCTCCCCACGACGCAGGCACAGCCGAGCGCGCCGCCGCCTCCGGCTCCTCCACCATCCAACCAGAGTCGGCCGCCCCATCGCTGACCGTCGCCCCGCGTACGTACTGTTAGAGGACGGAGCCTGGTTCCCCGGCACCGCACCGATCGAGTTCGACGCGACGTACGCTGAAGTCGTCTTCACCACGAACCTGTCCGGCTACCAGGAGGTCTTCACCGACCCGTCGTACCTGGGGCAGATCGTCGTGATGACGGCGCCGATGATCGGGAACTACGGCATCAATCCGGAGGACATCGAGTCCGACCGGCCGCGCGTCGCGGGCGTCGTGGTGCGCGAGCTCTCGGGCAAGCCGTCGAACTGGCGCGCCACCGGGACGCTCGCGGACTGGTTGGCGGCGGCGCGCGTGCCCATCGTCGCCGACGTGGACACGCGTCAGCTCACGCGCCACATCCGTTCGAAGGGAGCCATGCGCGGCGCCGTCGCCCCGGGCGCGGAACCGAGCGCGGCGGTGCGCGCGGCGCTCGCCGCGAGTCCGTCGATGGACGGACTCGATCTCGCGACCAAGGCGACGATCGACGCGGAGTACGTCGAGGGTCCGGCCACGGGCGATGCGCGGCACCACATCGTCGCCTACGACTACGGCATGAAGCGCAACATCCTCAGATTGTTCGTGCGCAACGGCTGCCGAGTGACCGTGGTACCGGCGGCGACGCCCGCGGCGCGGATTCGCGAGCTCGAGCCGAGCGGCCTGTTTCTGTCGAACGGCCCGGGCGATCCGGCGGCGGTGGGATATGCGATTGCGACGCTGCGCGAGCTCGCCGACGGCTCCCTCCCGATCTTCGGGATCTGCCTCGGGCATCAGCTGCTCGGCCTCGCCTTGGGCGGGGACACGGTCAAACTGCCCTACGGTCACCGGGGAGGAAACCACCCAGTTCGCGATCTCGCTACAGGTCAAGTACTTATAACCTCGCAGAACCACGGCTTCGCGGTCCGGGGCGACACGTCTGGGGTCCCGGGAGCCAAAGCGCTGGAGGTCACGCACCTTAACCTGAACGACCACACCGTCGAGGGCGTGAAGCACCGGGAGTACCCGATCTTTGCCGTGCAATACCATCCCGAGGCCTCGCCGGGGCCGCACGACGCTCAAGGCCACTTCCAACAGTTCCTCCAAGCTCTTGACACACAATAGGTAAGCCCGTAAGTTGGCCCCTCGTCTTGACAGCCCTTGGGCCCTTCAAGGGGGACGGATGACGAAGGCCGACCTGGTCGAAAAGGTCACCGCACAAATCGCTCGAACCGCCGGTCCCCTGATTTCTAAGAAGGACTGCGCTCGTGTCGTGGACTCATTTCTCGACGCGGTGAAAGCCGCCCTCGCAGAGCAGCATAACATTGAGATTCGCGGATTTGGCACGTTCAAGATCCGCCAGCGCAAGACTCGGATGGCGCGCAATCCACGCACCGGCGACCCGGTCGAAGTGGCGGCGCGTCCAGTGCCTGTCTTCAAGCCCAGCAAGGAGTTGCGGGCGATGGTGGCCGAGGCGAGCGAGCGCGTCACGCCCTGAACGATGCCGATGGTTTGCCATTCTGACGCGGCCCGGACTAACCGTCTGGGCCGCTTCGTTTTGCACGGGGTAGTCACAGCATCCACCTCGATCATGGAGTCGCTCGTGCGTCAGCTGCTCTTGCTTCTCGTCGCCGTCCCGTTGTCTGCCCAAACTCCAGTCAAATACGAAGTCTCAGTCCCGGCTCCGGCGACGCGGCTGTTCCATGTGCGCGCCGAATTCCCGACGCGCGGCAAGGACACGCTGTACGTCTCTCTACCGGCCTGGAGTCCCGGGAACTATGAGATCCAGAACTACGCGCGGTACGTGCGGCACTTCGCGGCGAAGACCGCGGCCGGCGACCCGCTGTTCTGGGATCGCGCCGACAAGGACACGTGGCGCGTCGCGACCGCGAAAGGCGACCGGGTGAGCGTCGAGTTCGACTATCTCGCCGACACGATCGATCTGTCCATGGCGCGCATCGTCGGCGACTTCGCGCAATTTCTCGGGACCAACCTGTTTCTGTACGAAGAAGGCCAGCTCGAGCGTCCGGCGGAAGTGCGATTCACCCTGCAGCCGGGCTGGCAAGTGACGACGGCGCTCCGGCCTTCGGCCGGCGGCACGTACCTGGCGTCCAACTACCACGAGCTGGCCGACGCGGAGACGTTTCTCGGTCGGTACATGGTCGATTCGCTGACGGTGGATGGAAAGTGGCTCCGCATCGCCGTGTGGCCGGCGGATGCGTACTCCGCGGGCGTGCAGCACAACATGCGAGCCGATCTCGAAAAGATCGCGAAAACGGAAAACGCCGTGTTCGGCGGCCCGCCGTATGACGCGTATACCGTGTTCTTCAACGTGATCCGCGAGCCGATCAACTTCGGCGGTGGGCTCGAACACAGCGCGTCGCAATTCGACATCATGCCGCAGGGTGGCTTCGCGGACGCGGCGGGGAATTTTGGTGACTTCATGATTCCCCTCATGTCCCACGAGTACTTCCACCTGTTCAACGTGAAGCGGATCCGGCCAGCCGAGATGTGGCCCTACAACTACCACGCCGAACAGTACACGCCGCTCCTGTGGTGGTCGGAAGGTGTGACGGATTACTACGCCGATCTGACGAACATTCGGTCCGGCCTCTGGACCACGGAGCAGTTCCTCGCCAACACGGCGTCCGACATGCAGCAGGTCGAGTCCGCGCCCGAGCCATGGAGCGAAGAGGATGGGAGCGTGGCGACGTGGATCAACGAAGTCTTCGTCAACAGCTCCCAGCTGTACTACCCGAAGGGTTCGCTCACCGGCATGCTGCTCGACGTCTCGATCCGCGACGCGACGGACAACCGGAAGGGTCTCGACGACGTGATGCGGGCGTTGTACACCCGCTACTACCAGAAACAGAAGGGCTTCACCACCGCCGAGCTGTTGAGCCTGCTGCGTGAGGTCGGCATGCCGGACGTCGACGGCTTCTATCAGCGGTACATCAACGGACGCGAGCCGCTCCCCTACGAGGCGGTGTTCGCGAAGGCCGGCCTCGCGCTGACCCGCCAGGGCGTGTCGAATCCGTTCCTCGGCGTCAATGCGCAGCCGGGCGACGGAGGGAAGCTCGTGGTGCAGGGCGTCGTGCCCGGGAGCGCCGCGGAGGCCGCCGGGCTCGAGCCGGGAGACGTCCTGCTGAGAGTCGGCGATATCGACACGCGCCCCGATCAGGATTGGGGCGCCCCGTTCCGCGATCGCTACCGCGGCAAGGCCGGCGCACCGCTCGCAATCGGGATCACGCGCGGCGGAAAGTCCATGACCCTCAACACCGAGGTCCGGGAGCGGACCGCCGTATCGTTTACGCTCACCCCCGCTGCGTCGCCGACGGCGAAGGAAACGAAGATTTGGCGCGGGCTCGCGAGCGGTACCACGGGGAGCTGAGGGCGGCTAGTTTTCGGACCACCATGCATCCCACGTCGGCCACGGTCCGGGTGCGCTTCTTCGCACACTACGCCGAGCTCGTCGGGCGTTCCGAGGCGGAAGTGTCGCTGCCGTTCCCAGCCACGGTGGGGGACGTCGTGCGGCGAGTGCGCGAGGAGTTGCCTGGGGGCCGCCAGTTGCCTGAGCGTCCGCTCACGGCCGTCAATCTGAAGCACGTCAAGCTCGATGCGAGCGTGCGGAACGGAGACGAGGTGGCGTTCCTGCCCCCCATTGCCGGCGGCTGAATGACGTACCTCACTCGGACGCCGCTCTCCCTCGACCAGCTCGTGGCCCAGGTGTCGTCACCCGCGTGTGGTGGCACGTGCGTCTTCCTTGGCACCGTGCGCAACGGCCCAGAAGAGAACGGCGTTCAAGCGATCGAGTACTCCGCGTACGAGGAGATGGTGGAGGCGGAGTTCGGCCGGCTCGTGGCCGACGCCGCGACGCGCTGGCCCGACGCGCGGATCGCGGTCCGGCACCGCCTGGGCACGATTCCGGCCGGCGAGGCGAGCATCGGGATCGCCGCCGCGGCGCCGCACCGGGCGCAGGCGTTCGAGGCGTGCCGTTTTGTGATCGAAGAAGTGAAACGCAGAATCCCGGTGTGGAAAAAGGAACTCCGCCTGGATGGCAGTGAGATCTGGGTGGATCCGTCCGGCCGTCCGACGCATGTCTGAGCCGCTCCGGGACACACTCGGGCGCCCGCTCGGGAGCCTGCGCATCTCCGTCACGGATCGCTGCAACATGCGGTGTCGATACTGCATGCCCGAGGACGACTACGTCTGGTTGCCGAGGGAATCGATCCTCACCTTCGAGGAGATCGCGCGGCTGGTCGGGGTGTTCGCGGGGCTGGGGGGGCTGAGGGGGGGCGTGCAAAAGGTCCGGCTGACGGGCGGTGAGCCGTTGCTCCGACACGATCTGCCGGACCTGGTCGGGATGATCGCGCGGGACACCCGCATCACCGACCTCGCGATGACGACGAACGGACTGCTGCTCGCCAAACACGCGGCGGCGTTGAAGGCCGCTGGGCTCTCCCGGGTGACGGTGAGCCTCGACACGCTGCGCCCCGAACGGATGCGCTCGTTCGCGAAGAGCCCGCATCACGCCGACGTGCTCTTGGGCATCGAGGCCGCGCGACAGGCCGGGTTCGAGAAGATCAAGCTGAATACGGTGGTGATCCGGGGGTTCAACGACGACGAGCTGATCGACCTGATCGAATTCGCGCGCTCGCAACAGGCCGAGGTACGCTTCATCGAATACATGGACGTGGGGGGGGCCACGCGCTGGTCCATGGATCAAGTCGTGTCGCAGCGGGAGATCCTCGAGACTCTCGGACGGCGCCATGGCACGATCCGGCCTATCGCCGACGATTCCCGTGCCCCCGCCGAGCGGTTCGGGCTGCCCGACGGGACCACCTTCGGGATCATCGCGTCGACGACCGCGCCATTCTGCCGCACCTGCGACCGCAGCCGCATCACGGCGGACGGGACGTGGCTGCTGTGCCTCTATGCGGAGCGCGGCGAGGATCTGCGGGACCCATTGCGCCGGGGCGCGACGGACGAGGAGCTGGCGACGATCATCCGGGAGCGGTGGCGTGGACGGCAAGATCGTGGCGCGGAGGAGCGGTTGAGTGTGACGCAGCGAGGCGCGCTCTATCGCATCGAGTCGCTGCGCGCGGATCCCCATCGAGAAATGCACACACGCGGAGGGTGAACGCACCCCCATGGTGAACAAGATCACGGTCGTCGGGGCAGGGAACGTCGGCGCGACCGCGGCGCAGCGCCTCGCGGAGAAAGCGCTCGCGCGCACCGTCGTCCTCGTGGATGTCATCGAAGGCGTCCCGCAAGGCAAAGCACTCGATCAGTGGGAGTCCGCCCCGATCGAGGGGTTCGACACCCGCGTCGTCGGCGCGAATGATTACAAGGCCGCCGCGGGCAGCGAGATCGTCGTGGTGACGGCCGGGATCGCCCGCAAGCCCGGGATGAGCCGCGACGACCTGGTTCGCACGAACGCCGAGATCGTGAGGCAGGTCTCCCAGCAGATCAAGCAGCACTGCCCGAACGCCATCGTCCTCGTCGTCTCCAACCCGCTCGACGTGATGTGTTGGGTGACGAAGCAGGTGACGGGATTCCCTCGCGAGCGCGTGATCGGTATGGCCGGCGTACTGGACACGGCGCGCTATCGCGCCTTCCTCGCCGAGGCGCTCGACGTGTCGGTCGACGACATTCAGGCGATGGTCCTGGGCGGCCACGGCGACACGATGGTGCCCTTGATCTCCTACACGACCGTCTCGGGCATCGCAGTGACCCAGCTGCTCGACAAACCGACGCTCGATAAGATCGTGGAACGGACCCGAAACGGCGGCGCCGAGATCGTCGCGTTTCTGAAGACCGGGTCAGCCTATTACGCCCCGTCGGCGGCCGTGACGCAAATGGCCGAGGCCATCGTGCACGACAAGAAGCGCATCCTGCCGTGTGCCGCGTGGGTGCAAGGGGAGTACGGCGTTTCGGGGGTGTATCTGGGGGTCCCGTGCAAGCTGGGGCGGGGCGGACTGGAAAAGATTCTGGAGGTGAAGCTCTCGGCCGACGAGCAGGCGGCGCTCAAGAAGTCGGCCGAAGCTGTACAGGAAACAATGAAGGCGGTGCAGCTCTAGGCCGCGCCGGTGAACTCCTTCACCGACGGCTTGGGCGCGAGCGTCGCCTTGAGGTAATCCCGGTTCAGCCGGGCGATGAAGTCGATCGAGATCTCCTTCGGACACGCGGCCATGCACTCGCCGTGATTAGTGCAGGCGCCGAACCCTTCCGCGTCCATCTGGTCCACCATGTGGACTACGCGCGCGCCGCGCTCCGGCTGGCCCTGGGGCAGGAGGCCGAGGTGGGACACCTTGGCGGCGACGAAGAGCATCGCCGAGGCGTTGGGGCACGCCGCTACGCAGGCACCGCAGCCGATGCAGGCGGCGGCGTCCATGGCCAGGTCCGCGTCGCGCTTGGGCACGAGAGTGTTGTTCGCCTCGGGGGCGCTCCCCGTCCGGGCGGTAATGAACCCGCCGGCGGCGATGAGCCGATCGAACGCGCTCCGATCCACCACCAGGTCCTTCACCACCGGAAACGCCTGCGCCCGCCAGGGCTCGAGCCACAGCTCCGCGCCATCGGGGAACATGCGCATGTGCAGCTGGCACGTCGTGGTCGCGTGCCGCGGTCCGTGCGGCCGCCCGTTGATGACCATCCCGCACGCCCCGCAAATGCCCTCGCGGCAATCGTGATCGAAGGCGATCGGCGACTCCTGACGCGACAGGAGCTGCTGGTTCAGCACGTCGAGCATTTCGAGGAACGACATGTCGGGGCTCACGTCAGTCACGTCGTAGCGCATGAAGCGCCCGGGGTCGCTGGGCCCGGATTGGCGCCACACATGGAGGGTGAGCCGCATCAGGCGTAGCTCCGCTGGGTCAGGTGGACCGCCTCGAACGCGAGGGCCTCCTTGTGCAACACCGGCGCCTTGCCCGCACCCGCGTACTCCCACGCCGCCACGTAGCTGAATCGCGCGTCGTCGCGCTTCGCCTCACCCTCGGGAGTCTGGAACTCCTCCCGGAAGTGGCAGCCACACGACTCTTCCCGGTCTAGGGCGTCCCGGCACATCAGCTCGGCCAGCTCGAAGAAGTCGGCGACGCGTCCCGCGTGCTCGAGGGTCTGATTGAAGTCCTCCCCCCGGCCGCCGACATACACGTCTCGCGCGAACTCGTCGCGCAGCTCGACGATTTTCTTGCGCGCCTCCTCGAGACCCTTCGCGGTGCGGGACATCCCGCACTTGTCCCACATCAGACGGCCGAGCTCGCGGTGGAACGCGTCCGGAGTCCTGCGGCCCCGGGCGGTGAGCAGACGGTCCACCCGCTCGCTCACCTCGCGCTCGACCTGTTTGAAGGCCGTGTGGTCGGTGCCGAGCTTGCCGAGCTTGGCCTGCGCCAGGTAGTCGCCGATCGTGTAGGGGAGAATGAAGTAGCCGTCCGCCAGCCCCTGCATGAGCGCGCTCGCCCCCAACCGGTTGGCGCCATGGTCCGAGAAGTTCGCCTCACCGATCGCGTACAACCCGTCCACGGTCGTCATGAGATTGTAGTCCACCCACAACCCGCCCATCGTGTAGTGCGGGGCGGGGTAGATCCGCATCGGCACGTCGAAAGGATTCTCGGCGGTGATGCGCTCGTACATCTCGAACAGATTGCCGTATCGTTCCGCGATCACGTGCCGGCCCAGGCGGGCGATGGCGTCCGCGAAGTCCAGGTACACGCCGTACCCTCCCGGGCCCACGCCGCGCCCCTCGTCGCACACATCTTTGGCGCGCCGCGACGCCACATCCCGGGGCACCAGGTTGCCGTAGCTCGGGTACAGCCGCTCGAGGTAGTAGTCCCGCTCCGCTTCCGGGATTTGTTGCGGCGGTCGAGCGTCGCCCTTCTTCTTGGGCACCCAAATACGCCCGTCATTGCGGAGCGACTCGCTCATCAGCGTCAGCTTCGATTGATGCGGGCCGGTCTGGGGGATGCAGGTGGGGTGGATCTGGGTAAAGCACGGATTGGCGAACGCCGCCCCCCGGCGGTGCGCGCGCCAGATCGCCGTGACGTTACACCCTTTCGCGTTGGTCGAGAGATAATAAACGTTCGAGTACCCACCGGTCGCGAGCACGACTGCGTCCCCTACATGCGACGCGACGGCTCCGGTGACCAAGTCGCGGACGACGATCCCGCGGGCACGGCCGTCCACGACGACGAGGTCGAGCATTTCGGCCCGTGGATGCATGGTGACCTTGCCGGCGCCCACCTGGCGTTCCAGCGCCTGATAGGCGCCCAGCAACAACTGCTGCCCCGTCTGCCCACGCGCGTAGAACGTGCGGGCCACCTGTACACCCCCGAACGAGCGGTTCGCGAGCAGGCCGCCGTACTCCCGCGCGAACGGCACGCCCTGCGCCGTACACTGATCGATGATCTGCGCGCTCGTCTCCGCCAGGCGATACACGTTGGCCTCGCGCGATCGGAAGTCCCCGCCCTTGATGGTGTCGTAGAACAGGCGGTGGACCGAGTCACCGTCGTTCTGATAGTTCTTCGCCGCGTTGATGCCTCCCTGGGCGGCGATCGAGTGCGCCCGGCGCGGCGAGTCCTGGAAGCAGAAGCACGAGACGGTGTAGCCCAGCTCGGCGAGCGACGCGGCGGCGGAGGCGCCGGCGAGCCCGGACCCGACGACGATGATGTGATGCTTCAGCTTGTTCGTGGGGCTCACGAGCTTGATCGCGGAGCGGTGATGCTCCCATTTCTCGGCCAGCGGCCCTTCGGGCGCTCTCGAACGCAGCTCCATCAGCGGAGCTTCCCGACGAGCACCGCGACGGGAATCGCGATGTACCCCGCCGTGATGAGCGCGGCGATGGCGCCCGCGACGCCGCGACGCCAGCGGAACGTGGGAGGGCGATTCAGTCCGAGGGTCTGGAACGCGCTCCACAGCCCGTGATCGATGTGGAGGCCGACGACGACCACGGCGACGATGTACATCGCGGATACGGGCCAGCGCTGAAAGCTTGCGACCAGGTTGTGGTACACGTCTCCGGGCACGAAACTCGGATTCGCGGCGCCGAACGTGAGGTCGAGCAGGTGATAGATGACGTACAGGAAGATGATGACGCCGCCCCAGCGCATCGTCCGGGCCGCGTACGTAGTCTCCGTCGGGGTGAGCCCGTGATAGCCGACCGGTCGGGCCGCCCAGCTCGCCCGGGTCACGACGATCGCCGCCCAGATGTGCAGGAACAGGGAGGCCAGGAGGATGAGGCGGACCGCCCAGAGGATCTGGCCTCGAGCGAAGAACGGGGCCCCGACCGAGCGCAGGCCTTCCGCATACGCATTGAAGTGCTCGGGGCCCTGGAACACCTTGAGGTTGCCCGCGAGGTGACCCACCACGAACAGGAAGAGAATCACGCCGGTGACGGCCATGATGGCCTTCTTCCCGACGAGCGAGCGCACGAGGCCCGGACGCGGGGGGGGGACGGCGATGTTGGGCGAGTTGGTCATGGAACGGTGGGATGATACCTGTACCCCGGCGGCTCAGGCAAGCCGAGGCGCGGTCGCGCTATCTTTAAGTTGATGCCAATGACCGACGTCCGCACCGCTCCACGGCCCGACGCCGAACTCCGCGACGACGCGCGCGTCACCACGCGCGCGCCGATCGGGCGGCCGACCGTCGTTATCGTCGGGGCGGGATTCGGGGGCCTGCGGGCGGCGCGCGCGTTACGAAAGGCCCCGGTGGACGTGGTGCTCGTCGACCGGCGCAACTATCACCTCTTCCAGCCGCTCCTCTATCAGGTCGCCACCGCCGGGCTCGAGCCCGAGCAGATCGCCCGACCGGTCCGCGCGGTACTCCGGCGTCAGAAGAATTTCGAGTTCCGGATGACCGAGGTGACGGGGCTCGAATCCGGCGCCAAACGCCTGCTCACCGCGGACGGCCCGATCGCGTACGACTACTTGATCCTCGCGGTCGGCGGGGAGACGAACTATTTCGGTCTCCCGGGAGTTCCGGAGCACGGCTTTGGCTTGAAAGACGTTCCCGAAGCGATCCGTATCCGGAACCACGTGCTGCATGCCTTCGAGCGCGCGATGCTCGAGCCCGACCCCGAACGCCGTCGGGCCGAGCTCACGTTCGTGGTCGTGGGCGGGGGCCCCACCGGCGTCGAGATGGCCGGCGCCCTGTCCGAGCTGATCCGGCTCGTGTTGGTGAAGGATTACCCGCGGCTCAACATCAAGGACGTCCGCGTCCTGCTCCTCGAGGCCACCGATCGGCTGCTCGGCCCGATGCCCGCCCGGTTGCGCGAGGCCGCCGCCGAGACGCTCTGGCGCAAGCACGTCGAGGTCCGTTTCGGCGCCACCGTCGCGGACTACGATGGGAAACGCGTGGTCTTGAAGAGCGGGGAGGTCATCCCCGCGGGCACCCTCATCTGGGCGGCCGGGGCCAAGGCCGTACAGCTCACGTCGCACCTGGGCTTGCCCACCGCTCGACAGGGTCGGATCCCAGTGAGCGAGACCCTCCAGGTCTCCGGACACGACGGCGTCTACGTCATCGGGGATGCCGCCTACCTCGAGGCGGACGGGGAGCCGCTCCCGATGATGGCGCCCGTGGCTATCCAAATGGCGGAGACGGTGGCGCGGAACATCCGCCGACAGCTGGACGGCGCGGCGCCCATCCCGTTCCGCTATCACGATCCAGGGTCGCTTGCGACCATCGGCCGGAACGCCGCCGTCGCCTACATCTGGGGGATCGGCTTCACGGGCTTTCCCGCGTGGGTGGTGTGGCTGGTGGTGCACATCATCCAGCTCATCGGGTTCCGGAACAAGCTCTTCGTACTGCTGAATTGGGCGTGGGATTACTTCTTCTACGAGCGGGCGGCGCGCCTCATCACAACGATGGACTGATCAGGACACCGTGGGTCGTGGCTCCTGCGAGCGAGTCGGCGTCCGCATCGGCGCCCGCCGCACCCGGCGCACCACGCCGTCCCAGCCGCACTCCAGGCACCAGCGACGTTGCAAAGCGGGGAGCCAATGGTCGAGGAAGCGGTTCTCGAGCGCCGCCATCTCGATACCGCAATGCGGGCACAGCGGGCCCCGCGGCAACAGCAGGTAGGTGACCGCGGCGACGATCGCGACCCGCATCGCCACCGTGACGAGCAGGACCACCACGACCAGCATGCCTCATCATAGCGTCCGGCCTCGCGCCGGGCCAGCATCAGGTCCCGCCCCGGCCTTTCCGCGCCGCCACCACGAATTCGAGGATCCGTCGCTCCAGCTCGGCGAGCTCGAGCGGTTTCACGAGCACGCGCTCGCGGGGCACCGGGGCGTTCCCCGGCTCGGCGAGCTGCGAGACGTCCCCCGAGAGAAAGAGCACGCGCGCTGCCAGCTCGGGTCGCTCCTCTTCGAGCTGCGCGTACAGCTCCATCCCTCCCATGCGCGGCATCCGAAGGTCGGCCAGGATCACGTCGACCGGGCGCTCGCGGAGGCGAGTCAGCGCCTCCGCCCCGTCGCTGGCTTCCTCTACCTGGGCGCCCTTCCGCGCCAGGTAGCGGAGCATCGGGCGGCGCACGGGTTCTTCGTCCTCCACGATGAGCACGCGCACTCCAGTGAGCGACGGCACCGCCTGGGGGGAGGGCGGCTGCGCGACATCGGCGGAGACAGGGGCGGGGGCGCGGGCAGGGAGGGGGACAGCGCCCACGACTCCACTCGCGACCGGAAGCGACAGCACGAAGCGCGCACCGCCGCCGGGCGACGGCGCCAGCACGAGATCGCCTCCCGCCTCCCGCGCGATCTGACGCGAGATATAGAGGCCCAGGCCCGTCCCGCGACGGCCCTTGGTGGTAGCGAAGGGGCGGAACAGCCGCGACGAGATCTCGGGCGACACGCCCTTTCCGTTGTCGGTGACCGAGACCGACACGCGCGCGTCTTCCACCCAGGTGTCGACCGTGAGCTGCCGCGGCGGCTTCACGCCGCGCAGAGCGTCGATCGCATTCGAGAGCAGATTGACCACGACCTGCTCGAGCTTGATCGCGTCGCCCTCCACGGCCGGCAGGTTCGGATCGAGGTGACCTCCCACCGCGATCTCGTCCACACCGAAACGGAATGACACCAGATCGAGCCCGCCGCGGACGACGTCGTTCAGGTTGACGCGCGTGACCTCGCGTTCCGTCGCGCGCACAAACCGCAGTAGCCCGCGCAGCAGCTTCGTGGCCCGGCGGGCCTGCCGCAGGATCTGCCCCATTTCGTTTCGCTGCTCGCCCTGCACGGCGGCGTCGGCAAGTCGATTCTCCGCGTGCGCCGCGATCGCCATGAGCGGATTGTTCACCTCGTGCGCGACGCCCGCGAGCAGCTCGCCCGCGGCGGCGAAGCGACCTTGCTCCTCGGCCCGGTCCCGCAGTACCCGGGTCATCGTATTGAAATGCTCCGCGAGGCGGCCGATTTCGTCGGCCGCGACCGTTGGAACGGCGACCGTCAGATCGCCGTCGGCCACTCGCCCGAGACCGGCCTCGAGCGCGTGCAGCGGTTGCGAGACGCGGCGTCGCAACACCAGCACCAGGAGGGGAATCCAGAGAATACCCACCACGATCCAGAGCGCCGTATCGCGTCGGACCTCACCCGCGGCGGCTTGCAACGCGCGCTGGCGTTGTAACAGGTAGGCGCGCGCGATCCTGCCGCCGCCGGCCATGCGATCGTTGACGACCTGACCCAGATCTTCGAGCGCGGGGAGCCTCGCCGCCACGCTCGTCACGCGCCCCTCCCCCTGCTCGATTGCGCTGACGGCCTCGGCCAGCGCGCTCCCGTTCCGGGACAGGGCCCCGTCCGCGCTGAGGAGTTGCGCTCGCAGAGTGTCCGGGATCGGGGCGTGCGCCGCCAGGGCCAGAGGCGTCCGGCCGATCTCGAGCAACCGATGGACGAGCGTCAGAGAGCTGGCGCCGGGCGACGCCCGGCGAGCGAGAGCCCGGACGATGACCAGTACCTGGTCGAGCGCACTGTCACGCCGCGCCAGGTTCTCGCCCGCTATCGTGATCGTTTCGGTGGCGGCGCCGAGCGCGAGTGCGGGCCGGCTGACGCGGAAGTAGAGGTAGAGCGGAAGGGCCGCGGTGTAGACACCCGCGGCCAGCGCGACGGCGAGTAAGGTGGCGCGGAGGCTCAGTTTTGCGTTTCTTCCTTCTTCTCTCTCGCCTGGATCAACCATCGTGCGAATTCACGTCGCCCTCGCAGTGCTGGCCTGCGGGTACGCCCTCGTAGCAGCGGCTCAGGACCCCTTCGAGCAACGCCTCCTCGCCGTTCCCGACACGGCGAGCGCGCGCACCATGACCTTCGATTTGACGCGGGTGCCGCACGTCGCTGGCACGCCCGCGCAGGCGGTGACACGGGATTACGTGATCGACAAGCTCCGCGCCTGGGGCCTCGAAGCCTGGACCAAGGAGTATACGGTCTACATCCCGCATCCGGACAGCGTCTCAGCCTGGCTCATGCCTCCCGGCGGCCGCGCGGCCGCGCTCAGCCTGCGAGAGCCGGTCGTACCCGAGGACCCCACCAGTGCCGGACGCCAGGTGCCCCCCTTCAACGGCTATACCGGGGATGGAGACGTGACCGCGGACGTCGTGTACGTCAATTACGGCCTGATCGAGGACTACCAAACCCTCGATTCGCTGGGAACGAGCGTCAGGGGGAAGATCGCGATCGCGCGGTACGGACGCTCCTTCCGCGGCATCAAGGCGCGCGAGGCCGAGAAGCACGGCGCGGTGGGGCTCATCATCTATTCGGACCCGCAGGACGACGGCTACACCCGCGGTGACGTGTACCCGCGCGGTGCGATGCGGCCGTGGGGCGGGATCCAGCGGGGCAGCATCCTGAACACGAACGGCGATCCCACCACGCCCGGATACGCGTCGCTCCCGGGCGCCCGCCGAGTCCCGGAGGACTCTCTCCCCATTCCGCGGATTCCCGTCATTCCCATGAGCTACGGCAACGCCCGCCGCATGCTCGAGCGCCTGGCCGGGGCATCGGTCCCGCAGCCGTGGCAGGGCGGGCTCCCGTTTCGCTACCACACCGGTCCAGGCCCCATGCGCGCCCGCCTGCACGTCAAGACCGAGCGCGGCATACGCGCAATGCACCCGATCTGGGACACGTTTGCGATAGTGCGGGGCGCGCGTTTTCCGGACGAGTGGGTGGTGGTCGGTGCGCATCGCGACGCGTGGAGTCCGGGAGCGGCGGACAACATCAGCGGGACCGTGACGGTGCTCGAGGCCGCTCGCGCGTTCGCGGAGCTGGCGCGGGCGGGGATGCGCCCCGCGCGCACCGTGATCTTCGCCACCTGGGACGCCGAGGAGTGGGGATTGATCGGGTCCACGGAATGGGTCGAGGAGATGGCGGACTCGCTCGCCGGGCACGCCGTCGCGTACCTCAATGCGGATGACGTCACGCAGGGCCCGCGTTTTGCCGGGAGCGGCTCGCCATCGCTCAAGCCGCTGATCCGCGACGTCACGGGCCTCGTGCCCGATCCGTCGGGACGGGGCAGCGTGCGCGCGGTCTGGCTCGACCGCGTCCACGGCGATACGGCGTCGTTGACGCTCGCCAATCTCGGCGGGGGATCAGACTTCGCCGGATTCTACCACCACCTCGGCATTCCGGCGGCGGCAGTGGGCTTCGAGGGTCCGGGCGGCGTGTATCACTCCATGTACGATTCCTACCGCTGGATGACGAGGTTCGGAGATCCCGGGTACCGGGAGCACCAGGCCACTGCTCGCCTCGTCGCGCTGCTCGTCGCGCGACTCGCGAACAGCGATGTGTTGCCGTTCGATTATGACGCATTCGGCACGGAGCTGACGCGGCTCGTGGCGCAGCTCGACTCGGGCATCACCAAACACGGGTGGACGGTGTCGACCGCGGGCCTGCGGGACGCGCTCGCCCGATTCACGGCGTCGGCGCGGGCGTTCGCGGCGGAGCGGGACAGCGTGCGGACGGCGGATGCCTCGCGCCTCCGCGCCGTGAACGCGGCGCTCATGCAGGTGGAGCGCCGGCTCACCCGCTCGCAAGGCCTCGTGAGCCGGCCCTGGTACCGGAGTCTGCAGTTCGCCTCGGATGTCGACAATGGGTACGCGACGATGGCGTTCCCCTCGGTGAACGAGGCGATCCGCTACGCCGACGCCGCGGCCACCGAGCGGGAGCTCGCCGATCTCGTCGGCCGTGTGGACGACGCTCGCGGCGCCCTCGAGCAAGCCACGGCCGCGCTCCGCTGACTGGCGAGGGCGGGCGCCACCGCCCACATTAGGTCCCGCGCAGGAAGCGAGGTCGGCATGGCTGGCGATACGGGCGACAGAATGAAGGTCGTGATCGGGTACGCCGTATGGGCCACCCTATGCGCCGGAGCAGCCGGGGTGGCGGTCTCCCTCCTTCACACCGCCTTTTTCAGCTATCATGCCGGACCGCACGACTTCTGGCGGGTCCTGTTCGACGACGTCGCGATCGCGCTGGCCATCGCCGCGGGGCAGGGGGCGGTGGCGCTCGTGAGCGGCAGCATCCTTGCTCATTTGAACCGCGCGCTACACGCCACCGTCTTGCTGGGTCTGTTGGTGGGCCTGTTCGACTTCGTCATGCTCTTCATTCAGATGGCCTTCCCCCGAACCGAGCTGGGGTGGGTGCCCGATCTCGTGATCCTGGCCGTCGTCACGCTCGCGATCACCATCCTGGGGTCGCGCCCCGCGGCCGCCACATCCCCTCCGTGAGCGACGAGCGGCACGCAGAGCTCGAACGCCTCGAACGGCGGGTAGAAGTCCTGGAGCAGATGATGCGGCGCCTGCTCGCCCCGGGGGCGGGAGTGCCAGGGGGAGCCGCGCCCAAGGACTTTACCACGCTTCCGGAGCCGCGCCCGCCGGCCTCGCGGACCGCCCCGCTCATCGTCGAGCGGGCATCGCCGCTGCCGCGCCCGAAGGCCGAGGGTCCGGATCTCGAGCAATGGTTCGGACAGCGGGGCCTGCTGGTAGTGGGCGTCCTCGCCCTGCTGACCGCGGCAGGCCTCTTCCTCAAGTACGCGATCGACCGGGGGTGGATCGCGCCGATGGTTCGCTCGCTGCTCGCGATTGTCGCAGGAGTGGCCGTCGGTGCGTGGGGAGAGGCGCGGATCCGCCGGGGCCTGCGGCGGTACGGCGCGGCCATGATCGGCGCCGGCGGCGGGCTGGCCTACCTGGGGCTCTGGGCGGCCGCCGGGCCCTACGGCCTGATCGAGCGGCGCGTGGGCATTCTGCTCCTCGCCGCGTGCACCGTGGTCGTCATCTTGCTGGCGCTCCGGCACGAGGTCGAGGGACTGGCCATCTGGGCGCTGGCGGGCGCGTATCTGGCGCCGATTCTCCTCCAGCCCTCCGTGCGTCACCCGGAACCGTTCCTCGGATACCTCGAGATCGTCGGTCTGGGGACGGGCCTTCTGGCATACACGATGAGCTGGCGCCGCACGTTCGACCTCGCGCTGATCGGATACTTCTTGCTGGCCGCGGCGGGCGCCCGAGACGCGCTCGCCAGCCCCCTCGGCTGCTGGTTTCTCGCGGCCGGGGCGCTCCTCACCCTGCACGTGACGCGGCGCCGCGCGTGGCCGGAGGCGCGCCTGGCCATGCCCGCGATCACTTGGCTCCTGCTCGGCGTGGCGCTCGCGGACCTGCACGGCCAGGAGCCGCGCTTGTGGTTTGCCCTCGCGGCGGCCGTGGCCGTCGCCGGGCTGCTCTGGTGGCAGCAGATCGACGGCCGGCTCGGCGCCGGCGAGGAAGCCGTGCTGTTCGTCGCCAATCCGCTCGTGTTGATCGCGCTCGCCGCGCTCGGTGGACTGCGCGTGTTCGTGGACACGCCCGCGCTGCTGCCCGCGCTGCTCGCCGCGCTGTACCTGGGAGTCGGGTGGGTCCGCCGCGCGGCACCCCACATGTTGATGGGATTCGGGCTCGCCGCGCTGGCGTTCGCGGTACAGGCGCACCCGTGGGCGGTCGTGGTGGGGTGGACCGCGCTCGCACTCGCCGCACTCGCCGTCGAGCAGGTGGGCGGACGGCCGGGCGCGCGCCCGGCGGCGCTCGGCCTCGCGGTCGTGACGTTCCCCTGGCTCTTTGGCGTGGCGCTTCAGGATCGGGCGTTTGCGGCTCCCGCGTTCACGGATTCGTGGGCGGTCGCCCTCTACACCTATGTCGCGGGCGTTGCCCTGGCCGCGCGCGAGTGGCGCAAGGCCGGTCGAGGGGCGGAACTGTTGTGGGTGTTATGCGGAGCGGCGGTGTTCGCGGGCGGCTCGATCGAGTTGCAACGGTATTTCGCCCCGCGGTCTCCGCTGGCCGCCGACCTGGCGCTGAGCGTGTTCTGGCTCGCGTATGCCGGTGCACTGGTCCAGCTCGGTTTCGCGCGCCAGCGCAAGGACGTGCGATCGGCGGGGCTGGTGGTCGCGGCGGGCGCGGGTCTCAAGATCGTGCTCTACGATTTGTCCAACCTCGAGGCCCTGTATCGGATCGCGTCGTTTTTCGCGCTCGCGCTCATCGCGCTCGGCGTGGCGTACGTTTACAACAAGAAAGCATGACGCGGTCAGAGTTTCGGTAACGTGATTCCCTGCTGCGCCTGATACTTGCCTTTTTTGTCTTTGTAACTGACTTCGCATTCGTCTCCCTCGTCCGCCGTGAAGAACAGGACCTGGGCGATCCCTTCGTCGGCGTAGATGCGCGCGGGCAGGGGCGTGGTGTTCGAGATCTCGAGGGTGACGAACCCCTCCCACTCGGGCTCGAAGGGGGTCACGTTGGTGATGATCCCACACCGCGCGTAGGTGCTCTTCCCGACGCACAGGGTCAGCACGTTGCGGGGGATGCGGAAGTACTCGACGGAGCGGGCGAGCGCGAACGAATTGGGCGGCACGATGCAGACCTCGCCGGTGAATTCGACGAACGACTTCGGGTCGAATCGCTTGGGGTCCACGATGGCGGACAACGCGTTGGTGAAGATCCGGAATTCCGGCGCGACGCGCATATCGTAGCCGTAGGAGGACAGGCCGTAGGAGATGACGCCGGCCCGGACCTGCTTTTCGGCGAACGGCTCGATCATCGCATGCTCGGTCGCCATGCGTCGAATCCAGCGATCGGATTTGATGGACATGGGGCGCCAATATATCGACGGCGCCTACACTTACGCCACTCGATTCGGTTGACAACCCTCGCGCGCGCGAATACGTTTCCGAAAGTCAAGTGAATTTTTTCACGAACTCATGAACCAACCCTATCTCTCCTTCCTCCTCCTGTTCGGCTTCGTCGCGTTCAACGCGTTCCTGTTGATCGGACTGTCCCATCTACTCGCGCCGCGCCGGCCGACGGCTCTGAAGGACATGCCGTACGAAAGCGGCATGCCGCCCCTCGGGGATGCGCACGAGCGGTTTTCGGTCAAGTTCTATCTGGTCGCGATGCTGTTCATCGTGTTCGATATCGAGACGGTGTTCCTGATTCCGTGGGGCGCGATCTTCTTCGGCGGCGCGACGGGAGGGGGAGGGGGAGGGGGAGGGGGAGGAGCGGGGGCGCCGAGCATGGGCTTCCTCCTGTTGGAGATGCTCGTGTTCATGTTCATTCTCGCGGTTGGATACGTGTACATCTGGAAGCGGGGTGCACTGGAATGGGACTGAGCACATGAAGCACGTGATGGAAACAAAGGAAGTCGCGGGCCAGAATCCCAACTATCTGCTCGCCAAGGTCCAGGATCTGGTCGACTGGGCGGTGAACTCGTCGCGCGCGAATTCGCTGTGGCCGATGCCGTTCGGCACCGCTTGCTGCGCTATCGAGTTCATGGCGACGGCGGCCAGCCGCTTCGACTTCGCGCGCTTCGGCATGGAGCGCCAGGCCTATTCGCCTCGGCAGGCGGACGTGCTCATCTGTGCGGGCCGCCTCCCGTTCAAGCTCGCCCCGGTGATCCGTCGGATCTACGATCAGATGACGCAGCCGAAGTGGGTCATCTCCATGGGTGCCTGCGCCTCGACCGGCGGGATCTTCGACAATTACGCGATGGTGCAGGGGATCGACACGATCGTCCCGGTCGACGTCTACGTGCCCGGGTGTCCACCGCGCCCCGAGGGCTTGCTCTACGGGATCTTGCTGCTCCACAAGAAGATCAAAGGCGAGTCGCTGTTCGACCAGGTGCGACGCCGGGACGAGCAGCCGCTCGACGAGCGCGGATTGCGCCTCCCGCCCGAGACGATCGACGAGATCTCGGAGCCGTTCGGCAACTCCGTCCACCAATTCCGCTCGGCGTGAATCCGTCCGTCGACGCCCTCCGAGCGACCTTCGGCAGCGCGATCGGCCGCGGGCTCGAGTCGTGCGGCGACACCATCGTGTATGTGCGCCGCGACGCCCTGCTCCAGGTACTCGCATGGCTGCGCGATACGCCGGATCAGCGATACGACTACCTCGTGGACATTACCGCGGTCGAGTATCGCGACCGGGAACGCCCGCTCGAAGTCGTTTATAGCGTTCGCTCGCTCGAGCGCCGGGTCGACCTCCGGGTCAAGGTCGAGCTCGACGCCGAGGCCGACCTCGTGGTCGACTCCGTGGTCCCGCTGTGGCGCGGAGCCGATTGGCTCGAGCGTGAGACCTTCGACATGTTCGGCATCACCTTCCGTGGGCACCCCGACTTGCGCCGCATTCTCATGTGGGAGACGTACGCCGAGGGCTATCCGCTGCGAAAGGACTTTCCGCTGCGTGGCCGGTTCAGTCGCGCGGAGCAGGTGCGCCAGGCGCTGGCCGCGAACCCGGAGGCCCACTATTCCATGGAAGAGCTGTCCATCGCGGAGGCGTACGGCGAGCTGTCCCCGGAGATGAAGGAGCGGCTGCGCCGCGGTGAACGCGGCAAGCTCGCCGGTTCGGAATGACGAAACGCACGATCGAGCTCGATCTCGCCACACCGGGTGTCGACGCCCAGGGGCACCCCACCCGCGTGCCGCTCGGGGTCGCAGAGGGACGGGCTACGCCGGAGTCCGCCGCGGAGGAGCCGGGGCTCGCGAGCGAGCACATGCTGCTCAACCTCGGGCCCCAGCATCCGGCGACCCACGGCGTGCTGCGGCTCGTAGTGGAGCTCGACGGGGAGACCGTCGTCCGGGTGATCCCCCACGTCGGTTACCTACATTCGGGCTTCGAGAAGTTGGGCGAGTACCGTCACTACAATCAGATCATCCCGCTCACCGACCGCACCGACTACCTGTCGCCTATGGCGAACAACGTGGGGTTCGCGCTCGCGGCGGAGAAGCTCATGGGCATCGAGATCACCCCACGCTGCACCGTGCTGCGGGTGATCGCGTGCGAGATGAGCCGGATCATCTCGCACATGGTCTGGCTCGGCACCACGTCCATCGACATCGGCGCGTTCACGCCGTTCCTCTGGACGTTTCAGGAGCGCGAGCGGATCTACAATCTCCAGGAGTTATGGACCGGCGCGCGGCTCACCACCAGCGTGACGCGGGTGGGCGGGATGATGGCGGACATTCCCGACCGATTCATCGAGGGGTTGCGACACTTCACCCGGACATTCCCGAAGACGCTCGACGAGGTCGACCGCGTCCTCACGCGCAATTCCGTCTGGGTCGGGCGCACGCAGGGCGTGGGCCCGCTCACCCCCGCTGAAGCGATCAACCACTCGCTGTCCGGCCCGATGTTGCGCGCGAGCGGCGTCCCCTACGACGTCCGGAAGGACAACCCGTACCTCGGCTACGAGACGTACGACTTCGACGTGGTCGTCGGTGAGCACGGCGATGTGTACGATCGGTACCTCGTGCGCTTCGAGGAATGCCGGCAGTCGAACCGGATCCTCGAGCAGGCGATCGAGCGCCTGCCCGACGGGCCCATCAACATCGACAACCCGCGTATGATCCTGCCGCCCAAGTCCCGCGCGATGAACGACATGGAGGCGATGATCTATCACTTCAAGCAGGTGATGGAAGGCGTGAAGGCGCCCGTGGGTGAGGCCTACGTGGGGATCGAGAATCCCAAAGGGGAGCTGGGCAACTATCTGGTGTCGGACGGAACCGCGAAACCGGTACGGTGGCGCATCCGGCCGCCTTCGTTCATCAACCTGTCGGCCTTGCCGAAGATGGCGGAAGGGCATCTCTTGAGCGACCTGATCGCGATCAACGCTTCCGTGGACATCGTGATGGGCGAGGTGGATCGATGAGCGTGACGGCGCACCCTTCCTCCACGCCCGAGGGCACCGACGCGTATGACCCGGTCTTCTCGGGAGCCGTTCTGGAGCAGCTGGGCGAAATCCTCGCGCGCTATCCCACGAAGCAGGCGGCGTTGCTCCCGGCGCTGTGGATCGTGCAACGGGCCCGTGGCTGGATCTCCGACCGCAACATGGCGGAGGTGGCGGAGGTCCTCGGCCTCACGCCCGCCTACGTGAAGGGCGTCGTGACGTTCTACACCATGTACCATCAGCATCCGGTCGGGAAGCACTTCGTCCAGGTCTGCACGACATCCCCATGCAACATCTGTGGAGCGGAAGCGGTCGCGAAGGCCTTTCTCGAGACCACCGGCTCCAAGGAGCTGGGCGCGACGAGTCCCGACGGGAAGTGGACCGTGATCGAGGTGGAATGTCTCGGCGCCTGCGGCTTCGCGACACCGGTGCTCGTCGACGACGACTTCATCGAGTCGGTGACGCCGGACAAGGTTCCGGAATTGGTGAGGAAATACAAGTGAAGCCAATGCCGAATGTAGAATGTCCAATGCTGAATGTTCAATTGGACATTGAGAGTTGGACATTCGACATTGGACATTTCTAATGGGCTACCCACACAAGCCGCACCCCCGTGAGACGGTCGTCCTCTCCAAGTATTTCGGCGACGCGGACGCCCGCACGTACAAGGGCTGGGTCAAGCGCGGCGGGTACGAGATGCTCGCCCAGGCGCTCACGATGGAGCCCGCGAAGGTCATCGACATCGTGAAGGAATCCGGCCTGCGGGGCCGCGGGGGCGCCGGGTTCCCGACCGGCCTGAAGTGGTCGTTCATGCCCAAGGAAAAGAAGAAGCCCCACTACCTCTGCGTGAACGCGGACGAGTCGGAGCCCGGGACGTTCAAGGATCGCGAGATCATGCGGTGGACGCCGCACGCGCTCCTCGAGGGGTCGGCGATCGCGGCCCACGCGATCCAGGCCGAGGTCGTCTACATCTACATTCGTGGCGAGTTCACGGAGCCCTGGACCTATATGGAGCGGGCCCTCGCCGAGGCGAGCGCCGCCAAGGTGTTCGGCGCGATCAAGATCTATTTGCACCGCGGAGCCGGCGCCTACATCTGTGGCGAAGAGACGGCCCTCATGAATTCGATCGAGGGGAAGCGGGGGAACCCGCGGATCAAGCCGCCATTTCCGGCCGCGGCGGGCCTCTTCGGCATGCCGACCACGATCAACAACGTCGAGACGTTGGCCGCCGTCCCCCCCATCCTCAAGCAGGGCGCCGCGTGGTACAAGGGTCTGTCGCTCTCCTCCCCCAAGAGCACGGGGACCAAGCTCTTCTCCGTGTGCGGTCACGTGCAGAAGCCGGGGAACTACGAGGTCACGATGGGCTTCCCGCTCAAGGACCTCGTGTATGAGCTGTGTGGCGGGATGCGCTCCGGCCGCACGCTCAAGGCATGCATTCCCGGAGGCTCGTCGGTCCCGATCCTGAACCGCGAGGAAACGGAGAGCTGCCTGCTCGACTACGAGGGCGTCGTGGAGAGAGGCTCGATGTTGGGTTCCGGCGGCGTAATCGTGTTCGACGATTCGGCCGACATGGTCTATCAGATCATGCGGCTGGCGCGGTTCTACGCGCATGAGTCCTGCGCCCAGTGCACGCAGTGCCGCGAAGGCACGGCGTGGACGACCAAGATCCTCGAGCGCATCCTCGCCGGTCAGGGCAAGATGGCGGATCTCGACCTCCTGCTTGATCTCTCCGAAAACATGACCGGCAAGACCATCTGCGTGCTCTCCGATTCCTGCGCCGCCCCGGTCGTGTCCGGCATCAAGCGCTTCAAGAACGAGTTCGAGGATTACATCGCGGGACGGCGCAAGCCGGTGATGGTGGCCTGATGGCGGACGAGCTGATCAATCTCACCATCGACGGGGCGCCGGTGAGCGTCCCGAAGGGGACTCTGGTCATCGAGGCCGCGAAGCAGGCGGGCGTCCTCGTGCCGCACTACTGCTATCACCCGGGGCTGCCGGTGGCGGGCGTGTGCCGCATGTGCCTCGTGGAGATCGAAAAGGCCCCGAAGCTGCAGATCGCCTGCGCCACGCAGGTGGCGGAGGGCATGGTGGTGCGCACCCAGTCCCCCCAGGCGAAACAGGGCCGCATGGGTGTCCTCGAGCTGCTCCTGATCAACCACCCGCTCGATTGCCCCATCTGCGATCAAGCGGGAGAATGCGAGCTGCAGGACTTCACGTTCCAGGAGGGTCGCCCGGCCACCCGTTACAGCCCGGATTACGCGAAGCGCTTCAACCCGGTGGAAGACTTCGGGCCCGACGTGCTGTACGTCCCGAACCGCTGCATCCTGTGCACGCGCTGCGTGCGGTTCATGGAAGACGTGGCGAAGGAGCCCGTCCTCAACGTCTCCGAGCGGGGCGACCGGGCCTTCATCGGCATTCACCCCGAGGCACGGCTCGACCACCCGTGGGCGGGCAACGTGGTCGATCTCTGCCCGGTGGGCTCACTCCTCTCCAAGGATTTCCTGCACAAGGCGCGGGCATGGGAGCTCGACAAGACCGCCTCGATCTGCACCGGCTGCTCGCAGGGATGCAACGTCACGCTCGACACGCGCGACAACATCGTGGTCCGGGTGCGCCCGCGTCCGAACCTCGACGTGAACCGCTACTTCATCTGCGACCATGGGCGGATGAACTATCGCTGGATGAACCGCGGCGATCGCATCGAGGCGCCCCTCGTGCAACGGGACGGCGAGCTCCATGCCGCCGACTGGGACGAGGCCTGCGAGCGGGTCGCGACGCTGCTGCGCGGTGCCGGCGGGCGTGCGGTGGCACTCGTATCGCCGAAGGCGTCGACCGAGGCCCTCTTCCTGGCGCGGGAGCTCTTCACCGGGCTCGACTGGAGGGGTGCCTTTCAGGTCGTGATGGGCGAGGAGGCCCCACTCGCGGGCGTTCCCAACCTGGCCCTGCGCGCCGAGCGGGCGCCGAATGCGAAGGGTGCCGAGCTGCTCGGTTACACGCGCGACTACGCGGCGACCCTCGCCGCCGCCGAGTCCGCCGCCATCGTGCTGGTGCTCGATGAGCCCGACCTGGTGGTGCGCACGGCGGGCACCCTCATCTACGTCGGTACGGTGCTCCCCGACGGCGCCCGCGCGGCGACGGTGGTCTTGCCGATCGCGAACGTCGCCGAAGAAGACGGCACATTCGTGAACCGCGACGGCCGGGCGCAGCGCTATTTCCAGGCCAAGCCGGCACCGGGCATGGCGCGGCCCGCCTGGTGGGTGTTCTCGGAGCTCGCCGCCGCCGCCGGGCGCGGCGAGCGGATCGCCAGCGCCGACGAGGCGTTCGAACGGCTCAGCGCGTCCGTCGACGGACTGCGCGGGCTGGTGCCGGCATGACGTTCTTCCTCATCACCTCGATCATCAAGATCATCGTTGTCTTTACGGCGCTCATGGTCGGCATTGCGTTCCTCACCTGGTTGGAGCGCCGGGTCTGCGCGTGGATGCAGGACCGGCTCGGCCCGAATCGCGTGGGGCCGCAGGGGCTGCTGCAGCCCGCCGCGGACGGGCTCAAGAACCTGGTGAAAGAGGAGACGCTCCCGGCCGAAGCGGACAAGGTGTTGTTCATGCTGGCGCCGGCGATTTCGTTCGTTCCGGCGCTCCTCACCTTCGCGGTGATTCCGTTCGCCGCCCCATTACCCACCCCGTGGGGCGATGTGGACATGGTCGTCGCCAACCTGCCCGTGGGCTTCCTCTACATTCTCGCGTTCGGCTCGCTCGGGGTGTACGGCATCGTACTGGCCGGGTGGTCTTCGAACAACAAGTACGCGCTCCTCGGCGGGCTCCGCGCCAGCGCGCAGATGATCTCGTACGAAATCGCCCTCGGGATGAGCACCGTGGCCGTGCTCCTGCTCGCCGGGAACGTGACGCTCACTGAGGTCGTCGCCAAGCAGTCGCAGTCGCTCGCGACGTGGAACATCTTCCCGCTGTCGCTCGCGTTTTTCATCTTCATCGTGGCGGCGTTCGCGGAGACCAACCGCTTGCCGTTCGATCTGCCCGAGGCGGAATCGGAGCTCATCGCCGGCTATCACGCGGAATACAGCGCGATGAAGTTCTCGATGTTCTATATCGCCGAGTACTCGAACATGGTGACCGCGTCCGCGCTGATGGCGACGCTCTTCTTCGGCGGCTACGACATTCCGTTCACCCAGTGGGACAACGTGCCGCCGTGGACGGTGGTCAAGACGCTCGCCACGCTGGGGGCCTTTCTGGTCAAGACCGGCTTCTTTTTGTTCTTCTTCATCTGGGTGCGGTGGACGCTCCCTCGCTTCCGCTACGACCAGCTCATGGCCCTCGGGTGGAAGGTGATGCTGCCGTTCGCGCTCCTGTACGTCAGTGTGATCGCCACGGTCGTCTGGGTTCTGCACGCACGCCTGGGCTGGGCGTACGATTCCCGCTTTGCGCTCGCTCTGTTCGGCGTGAACCTCCTGCTCGCGATTCCGCTGTTCTTCGTGCTCGACCGGGGCCACATCGTGTCCGGCTCGGCGGCCGAGGAGCGCGCCTGATGCCGATCGGCGTGAAGGTCATGAAGCGACCGGGCGCTCGCGCCTCGTACGTCCGTGCCACCCTGCAGGGGATGCTGCTGACGCTGCAGCACATTTTCCGGCCCAAAGTCACCATGCAGTACCCGGAGGAGAAGAGCACGGCGGACTGGGCCATCGCGCCGCGCTGGCGCGGCACCCATCGCATGCTGACCGACGAGCAGGGACGCGCGAAGTGCGTGGCGTGCGGGCTCTGCCCCCAGATCTGCCCGGCGAATTGCATCAAGCTCGTGCCCGGCGAGGACGAGCAGGGGAACCGGTATCCGCTGATCTACGAGATCGACGAGTTCCGGTGTGTGTTCTGCGGCTATTGCCAGGAGGTCTGTCCGGAAGAGGCGATCCACGTGGGCGTGCACTACGAGAACTCGGAGTTTTCGCGGGACCGGTTCGTGTACGACCTCGAGCGGCTGTGCGCCCAGACGCACCCGGTCTCGAGCCTGTGGGATCCTTCCGACCCCAAGGGCGAATAGCCGTGACACCGACGTTGATCGTCTTCTGGGCCTTTGCGGGACTCGCGATGGGCAGCGCGCTCCTGTGCATCACCCGACGCAACCCGGTTTCGAGCGCGCTGTGGCTCGTGGTGACGTTGTTCGCGCTCGCCGGCCTGTTCGTGCTCCTGGACGCGCAATTCATCGCCGTGCTGCAGGTGCTGGTGTACGCCGGCGCCATCATGGTCCTGTTCCTGTTCGTCATCATGCTGCTCAACATCGGCCGGGCCACGCGCTCGGACATCAAGGGCGCGTGGGGACTCGGCGTGGGGGTGCTGCTCGCCGGGCTCATGATGGTGCAGCTCCTGGCCCTGCGGTTCGGCGCGCCGCCGCAGCAGCTCACGCTGCCCCCGGGCGCGATGGCGCGCGCGGCGGCGGAGCAGGGGATGGTCGCGGCCGTCGCCCGCCCGTTGTTCAGCACGTATCTCGTGCCGTTCGAGATCACGAGCATCCTGCTCCTGGCGGCGCTCGTCGGCGCCGTCGTGCTCGCCAAGCGCAAACTCTAATGCTCCTCGCGCCCGCGCTCAGCGTTTCCGCCGTCCTGTTCACGTTCGGCGTCGCCGGCGTGCTGCTGCGGCGCAATGCGATCGTCATCTTCATGTGCGTTGAGCTCATGCTGAACGCCGTGAACCTCACGTTCGTAGCGCTCGCGCAGCAGCTCGGCGTCGCCGGGCAGATCTTCGTCTTCTTCGTCATGGCCGTGGCCGCGGCCGAAGCCGCGGTGGGGCTGGCGATCCTGCTGGCGATCTTCCGCCACCGGCAGACGCTCAATCTGCAGAACATCAACCTCCTCAAGGGCTGATGCCCGCCCTCCCGCTGTCGATGATCTGGGTGGTACCGGCCCTGCCGCTGCTCGGCTTCCTCGTCAACGGCACGCTCGCCCTTGCCCGGCCCGGCGCAAAGCGCGCGGTGTCGATCGTGGGAGTGGGGACGCTCGTGCTGGCCTTCGCCGCCGCCGCGCTCGCGGTGGCCGAGTTCGGGGCGCAACACGCGACGGCCCCGTTGGTGTTCCGCTACTGGGACTGGATCCCGGCAGGGGAGCTGCAGGTTCCCTTCGCGCTCCAGCTCGACCAGCTCTCGGCCGTGATGATTCTCATCGTCACCGGCGTCGGCGCGCTGATCCATGTCTTCAGCGTCGGCTACATGCACGACGACCCCGGGTACGCGCGCTACTTCGCGTATCTGAACCTGTTCGTGTTCTTCATGCTGATCCTCGTGCTGGGCGCGAGCTTCCCGGTGATGTTCGTGGGCTGGGAAGGCGTGGGACTCTGCTCGTATCTGCTCATCGGGTTCTGGTTCAACGAGAAGATCAACGCCGACGCGGGCAAGAAGGCGTTCATCGTGAACCGGATCGGGGACTTCGGTTTCCTCGTCGCGATGTTCTTGATCTTCTGGCGCGTGGGGTCGCTCGATTTCGCGACGGTATTCGCCAAGGCCCCGGCCGCGTTCGCCCCCGCGGGGGCGCTGATCACGGCGATTACGCTGTTTCTGTTCCTCGGCTGCACCGGGAAGTCGGCTCAGATTCCGCTGTACACCTGGCTGCCGGATGCCATGCAGGGTCCGACGCCGGTCTCGGCCCTGATCCACGCGGCGACGATGGTCACCGCGGGCGTCTACTTGGTGGCGCGGTGCGGCGTGCTGTTCGCGCTCTCGCCGATCGGGAGCGCGACCGTCGCGGGGGTCGGCGCCCTCACGGCGCTGTTCGCGGCGACCATCGCGCTCAAGCAATGGGACATCAAGCGCGTGCTCGCGTACTCGACCGTCTCGCAGCTCGGGTACATGTTCGTCGGCGTCGGCACGGGGGCTTATGCCGCCGGCATCTTCCACCTGGCCACGCACGCGTTCTTCAAGGCGCTGCTGTTCCTCGGCTCGGGCAGCGTCATCCACGCGATGCACCGGGCCTACCACGCCACCCACTCGCACGAGGACGCGCAGGACATGCGCAACATGGGCGGGCTGGCCCGCTATCTCCCCTGGACCTTCAGCCTCATGTGGATCGCGACGCTCGCGATCGCCGGGATCCCGCCCTTCGCGGGATTCTTCTCGAAAGACGAGATTCTCGGCGCGGCGTTCGCCGAAGCGACGGTTCGACCAGCGTGGTACGTGTTTTGGGCCCTCGGGCTCGCCGCGGCCCTGCTCACGGCGTTCTACATGACCCGCCTCATGCTCTACACGTTCCACGGTCCGAACCGAACTGGGGAGCGAGAGCGCGAGCACCTCCACGAAGCGCCGTGGAGCATGACGGGCCCGCTCGTGGTGCTGGGCGCGCTCACCGTGGCGGGCGGCGCGCTCAATGTGCCGCCGCTCTTCGGGGGCGGCGCCTTGCTGGAGCGCTGGCTCGAGCCCGTCACCGGCGTGGCGAGCCGGCTCAGCCCGCTGGTCGAGGTCCCCCATGCGACGGAATGGGCGCTGGTGGTCGGCGCGGTGCTCGTCGCGATGCTCGGCATCGCGGGTGCGCTCCGTCTGCTCCGGCCGGAGACGCTCGTGCCCGCCCGGCTGGCTCCCCCCGAGTCCGGCTTCGGACGCATCCTCTGGAAAAAGTGGTACGTGGACGAGCTCTACGACGCGCTCTTCGTACGACCCATCATGTGGCTGTCGCGCGAAGTCCTCTGGAAGATCGTGGATGTACGGATTGTCGACGGCCTGCTGGTGGACGGGACGGCCGTCGTGACCCGGGCCCTCGGCTGGATCGGCAGCCGGCTGCAGACCGGCGAGGTCGGCGTATACGTCGTGGGGTTCGTCGTCGGTGTCCTCGCCGTCCTCGTCGCCGCGTTGAGGTAGCGCCGTGTACCGTCAGTGGGTGCTCACCGCCTTGATCGCCTGGCCCCTGATCGCGGGCGCCGGCGTCCTGCTGGCCCCGACGCGGTGGGCCAAGCATCTGGCGCTCGTCGCCAGCCTCATCGAGTTCGGCCTCTCCGTTCCCCTGTGGTGGATGTTCACGCCCGAAGGCGGCGTGCAGTTCATGCTCGACGCGCCCTGGATTCAGAACTGGGGAATCCATTACACGGTCGGGGTAGACGGGATCTCGCTGTTCATGGTCCTCCTGACCACGTTCCTGGTCCCGCTCTCGGTGCTCGGCAGCTACAGCTACATCACCACGCGCGAGCGCGGATTCTATTCGCTGCTGCTGGTCCTCACGTCGGGCATGATCGGCGTGTTCGTGTCACTCGATCTGTTTCTGTTCTACGTGATGTGGGAGCTGATGCTCATCCCGATGTACTTCATCATCGGGGTGTGGGGCGGGGAGCGACGGCTGTACGCGGCCATCAAGTTCTTCATCTATACTTTTTTCGGATCGCTGCTGATGCTGGCGGCGATCCTCGTGCTCGTCCGCGTCGTGGGGCAGCGAACCGGCGTCTACTCCTTCGCGTACTCGCACCTTGTCTCCCACATCGGCGGGCTCGGGTCGCTCGCCTTCTGGCTGTTCGGCGCGTTTGCCCTCGCGTTCGCTATCAAGGTGCCAATGTTCCCGTTCCACACGTGGCTGCCCGATGCGCACGTGGAGGCGCCGACGGCGGGGTCGGTGATCCTGGCGGGCATCCTGCTCAAGATGGGGACCTACGGCTTCCTGCGCTTCGCGGTGCCACTGTTTCCGGCCGTCGCGCTGCATCCCGCGGTGCAGCAGATCGTCGTCCTGCTCGCGCTCATCGGGATCGTGTATGGCGGTCTCGTCGCGATGGTGCAGCCCGACTTCAAGAAGCTGATCGCGTATTCCTCGGTGGCGCATCTTGGATTCGTGATGCTCGGCATCTGGGCGTTGACGCTGCAGAGCGTCCAGGGCGCCCTGATGGTGATGATCAACCACGGCATCTCGACCGGCGCGCTGTTCTTTCTGGTCGGCATGCTGTACGAGCGGCGGCACTCCCGCCTGATCGAAGCGTTCGGGGGGATCGCGCGCGTGGTGCCGATGCTCGCCGCGGTGCTGACGATCGTCTCGCTCTCGTCCATCGGGCTCCCCGCGACGAACGGTTTCGTGGGCGAGTTTCTCGTGCTGGTGGGAGTGTTCCGCTCCTATCCGCTGGCGGCCCTCATCGCGGCGACGGGCGTGATCATTGCCGCGATGTACCTGCTCCCCGCGCTGCAGCGGGTGATCTATAATCCGCTCGACAAATCAGCGAACGAGAAGCTTCCCGACCTGTCGCTCCGGGAGATCACCGTGCTCGTGCCGTTGATCGCCTGTATCCTCTGGATCGGCGTATACCCCCAACCGATCCTGCGGCGCATCGAGCCCGCGTCCCGCCAGTTCGTCCAAACGGTCCGCCTGAACGCGGCCGCATTCACGGCAACCCGATGAGCCTCGACCTGTCGCTGCCGGCCGACCTGCTGCGCGCGCTCGCTCCGGAGCTCGTCCTCACCGTCGCGGCGATGGCGGTCCTGCTGGTCGCCGCGTGGCGCCACAAGACGGCGCGCGACTCGCGGGTGGTCGGGTGGCTCGCGCTCCTGGCGCTTGTGGCGACGGCAGCGGCGGCGGGGTGGCTGTGGTGGAACGGTGCACGGCCGGTTGGCGCGCCCGTCATGGTCGCCCTGGACGACTTTCGCCTCGTGGTCGACTGGCTGCTGCTGGCCGCCGCCGGACTGACCGTCGTCTTGTCGTTCGACTACGTGGAGCGCGAGCGGCTGCTCGCGCCCGAGTATTACGTGCTGCTGCTGTTCGCTACGCTCGGCCTGATGTTCATGGCGGGCGGCGACGATCTTATGGTGGTGTTCCTCGGCCTCGAGCTGATGTCGGTCTCGGTCTACGTCCTGGCCGGGTTTAATCGCCGCAGTCCCGCCGCCGCCGAGGCCGCGCTGAAGTACTTCCTGCTCGGCGCCTTCGCCTCGGGGTTTCTGCTGTACGGCATCGCCCTCGTCTACGGCGCCACCGCGACAACGAGCCTCACGCAGATCGGGACCCAGGTACGAACGCTCGGCCTCGCCAACAGCCCCATGCTCCTCGCAGGATTGGGATTGCTGTTGGTCGGGTTCGGATTCAAGGTGGCCGCCGTCCCCTTTCACATGTGGGCGCCGGATGTCTATGACGGCGCGCCCACGCCGGTCACCGGGTACATGGCGACCGCGGTGAAGACCGCGGCGTTCGCCGCGCTGTATCGGGTCCTGACCGAGGCGTTCGCGGGCGTCGCGGCGTGGCATGATATCGTGGGCTGGCTCGCGGTGGCGACCATGGTGGCCGGCAATGTCGTCGCCCTGACGCAGCGGAACGTCAAGCGCATGCTGGCCTACTCGTCGATCGCGCACGCCGGGTATCTCCTGGTCGCCGTCGCGGTGGGCGGCAATGCGGGCGCCGGCGCGCTGCTCGTCTACCTGGTGGCCTACGCGCTCACGACCCTGGCGGCATTCGGCCTCCTCGCCGCCATCGGCCGGGACGGAGAGCGTGAGGTTCGCATCGATGACCTGTCCGGACTCGCGCAGCGGCGACCCTGGCTCTCGTTCGCCATGGCGGTGTGCATGCTGTCGCTGCTCGGGTTCCCCGGCACGGCGGGGTTCATCGGCAAGTGGTACATCCTGGTGGCGGCGGCCGATGCGGGCCGCCTCTTCCTCGCCGTCGTACTCGTCCTTACGAGCGTCGTCTCGGCGGGCTACTATCTCCCGGTGATCATGGCGATGTACATGAAACCGGAGCCGTTCGAGCAGGCCCACGCCGACGTGCGCCTCGGGCGCCTGGGAGCCGCGGTCGTCGCGGCATCCGTGGCCGGACTGCTCGTCTTCGGCGTTCGTCCGAATCGGCTGCTCGACCTCGCGAAAGCGACGGGCGAGGGACTGCACGCGGGGCCGGCAACGAGCGCCGCCGCGCCGCCGTCGCCTCCGCCTCCCCCCGCGCCCAGCGGGCGCTGATCTCCGGCGGGCCTCGTGAAGCTCCCCGCCGCCATCTTCCGCGAATACGACATCCGCGGCACCGTGGGTGACCAGCTCACGGTCGACGTCGCCCGCGCCATCGGCCAGGCCCTCGCGACCGTCGGATGGGAGCGTCTGGGCCACGCGCCCAAGCTCGCCGTTGGACGCGACAACCGGCCCTCCGGAGCGGAGTATGCGGGCGGCGTCCTGACCGGCATCGCGGCCGCCGGCGGCGTGGCCGTGGACGTCGGCGAGCTCCCGACACCCGCCCTTTACTTCGCGACGCACACGCTCGACGTGGATGGTGGCATCCAGGTTACTGGATCGCACAACCCTCCCGAGTTCAACGGCTTCAAGCTGGTCCTCGGCCCCGAGCCGATTTACGGGGCGGAGATCCAGGGATTGCGACGCCTGATCGAGGAAGGCCGCACACCCACGCGCCCGGGGGGCCGGCGCAGCCAGGACCGCACCGTGCTGCCGCGCTATCGCGACGCGATCGTCGAGCGGAACGGCCCGCTCCCGCGGCGGGTGAAGACGGTCGTGGACTGCGGCAACGGCGTCGCGAGCGTCATCGCCGTCGACACGTTGCGGCGTCTCGGCGCGGAGGTGATACCGCTCTTTTGCGAATCTGACGGGCGGTTTCCCAATCACCACCCCGACCCGACCGTGCCCGAGAACCTGCGAGACCTGCAGGCGGCCGTGCGCCGCGAAGGAGCCGAGCTGGGCATCGCCTTCGATGGCGACGGCGATCGGATCGGCGCGGTGGACGAGCAGGGTCGTCCCGTGTTCGGCGATCAGCTGCTCGTGCTGCTCGGTCGCGACCTCGCGCGCCGCATGGGAGGGGGCCACGCCGTGATCTTCGACGTCAAATGCTCCGAGGTCCTTCCGCGGGAGCTGGCACGCGTCGGCCTGAAGCCCACCATGTGGAAGACCGGCCACTCGCTCATCAAGCAGAAGATGAAAGAGTCCCGGGCGCCCCTGGCCGGCGAAATGAGCGGGCACATGTTCTTCGGCGGCGACTGGTACGGATTCGACGATGCCTTGTTCGCGGCCGCGCGCCTCCTCCGGTACCAGGCGGAGATCGGCGGGCCACTCTCCCGGCTCCTCGCGGACCTACCCACCACGATCGCCACGCCCGAGATGCGCGTCGAGTGCCCCGACGAGCAGAAGTTTGCGATCGTGGAACGCGCGGCGCAGCACTTCGCGACGAAATACCCGGTGTCGACGCTGGATGGCGTGCGCATCACGTTCGCGGAAGGCTGGGGCCTGCTACGGGCATCGAACACACAACCGGTGCTGGTCCTGCGCTTTGAAGCCGCGACCCCGGCCGCGCTGGCGGCCTATCGGACCGAAGTAGAGAGCTGGCTAGCGGCGCAGCGCAACCGCGCGTGAAGCCCCCCGCCCGCCGCTGGGCGCTCGTCCTGGGCATCGGGCTCCTCGTGGTGGTGCTCGGCGGCGGCCGTTGGCTCGCCCTCGAAGTCGCCGAGCGCGCGTGGGCGACCACCATCCCGGGCGGAGCCGCGTACATCGGTGAGCGCGATTTTGCGCGGCTGATATCGGGAGTGCTCCTGCTCACCGCCGTGACCTGGTCCACCGCGAACCTCCTCTTCGTCTACCGGTCGATCGGCTCGATGCAGCTGTCCCACCGGCTCGGCGATCTCGAGATCGTGGAGGCGGTTCCCCAGAATGTCCTCTTCGCCAGCACGATCGGATGTGGGCTCCTGTGCGGGTTCCTCCTCACGCTGGGCACCGGCGACTGGTGGGTACACGCCGCGCTCGCCTCTCATGCACCATCCTTTGGCGTCCTGGACCCGGTGCTGCACCGGGACGTCGGCTACTACGTGGCACGGCTGCCGTGGACGGAGCGGTTGCGGGCGTTCTCCCTGCTCGCCGTGTGCGCGGCGACCATCGTGGTGGCGCTGCTCTACGTCGGCATCGGCCCGCTCCGGTTCCGCCGTTGGCTCCCGTATGCCAACGCGCACGCGCGCGCGCATCTGGGTCTGCTGCTCGCGTTCCTGGCGCTGATCCTGGCATGGGGCGCGCTCCTCGATCCGGTGGAGACCGTGGCGGGGTTGCACGGCTCGCTCACCCAGCGGGCGCTCGACCTGCGTCTCCCCGCCGCGCCGATCGTCGCGGTGTTCGCATTCGCTGCCGCGGGGGCAAGTCTCTTCTGGGGCCTGCGCGAGAAACCCGTCCTTCTCGTTTCCGCGTGGGCCGCGCTGTGCGTCGCCGAGCTCATCGGGTTCATCGTCATTCCCGGCCCCCTTCTTCCTCCCGGATCACGCGACACCGGGGCAGGGGTGGCGGCAGGGGCAGCACCCGAGGGCACGCTGGCCGATACGGCGCTCGCGTCCGCCCAACGCAGGCTCGAGAGCTTGGCACTCGGGACGCCCGCTCTCCTGGAGCAGCCGCCGCGTGGGTTTGCCAGCGCCGAAGCGGCCCTTGCGGCGCTCCCGATCTGGGATGCCTCGCGAGTCATGGTCGCGGCGGCGGCCCGCCCCGAGCTCGGCGGGCGCGCGACGCCAGTGGGCGCCGCACTCGCCCCACTCTCGCTCGGCATCGGCGCCGGTCGCCCCACGTGGATCGTCGCGTTTCAACCGATGCTCGACAGCGGAGTCACCACGGGCCGGCCGTCCGACTGGACGGCGGTCCACCGCGGACCCGCGGCCCGCGCGCGCCCCCCGGTGGCGGCCGTGGAGGACGATTCAGCGCTCGAATTCACCGCCGTTCCCACGCGCGACTCGACCACGTGGTTCGGACCGAACTTCGACGGATTCGTGGTCGCGTCCCCCGACACCTGGCCGGCGGTTCGACGCTCCGCCGTCGCACTCACCCCCTGGTGGCGTCGCCTCGCGCTCGCCTGGGCGTTGCAGAGCCCCGCCCTCGCCCGCCGGGAG